>OBKV01000030.1_pt1 | contig 157737 bp, 144 predicted proteins | sample 1517301 | NCBI WGS metagenome assembly OBKV01 (sample SAMN04571685, study PRJEB22368) | human gut metagenome | biome: human gut; material: stool | host: Homo sapiens | place: Luxembourg | collected 2012-06-29 | reverse complement strand
TGCAACGAGGGAAGTTGTGCATGGGGGAGTACGACAAACCTACCTGAGTAGTTACCTAAAAAACAATGCAAACGTTTGCTTTGCTTAATTTTTCCTATAATTTTAAATAATTTGTTCTCGTATTGTTTTCTTAGTGTTAAATTCACAACTATAGTTTCTTTTATCTGAATAGTATGGATTTTCATTAGCAAGATTTATGTTTACCCCCCAAAAAGTGTGTCATAAATTTATGACACACTTTTTGGGGGGATATAGTAATTGATACTATTTGTTGTTCTTGATTTTCTCTACGTATGCGTCAATAACAGCTACAGCTGTGATGTTGACGATATCCTGTACGCTGCTCTCAGAATCGGTGAAGTGGATAGGTTTGTTAAGACCCATCTGGATAGGACCGATAATCTCTGCCTCAGGACTCAGAGTCTGCAAGAGTTTGTATGCACCATTGGCGCTGCTGAGGTTAGGGAATACCAATGTGTTGACATCCTTACCCTTCAGGCGAGAGAACGGATATTTCTCATCGCGCAACTGCTTGTTGAGTGCATAGTTCACCTGCATCTCACCATCAATTGCCAAATCAGGGAATTCCTTCTGCATAGCTTCTACGGCATTCTTTACCTTGACAGGTGAACCCTGTGTATCGGTACCGAAGTTTGAATAGCTCAACATTGCCATCACAGGTTCCTCATTGAAGAACTTCACTGTACCTGCAGACAACTTAGCGATATCCACGAGTACATCCTGGTCTGGGTGGCGGTTGATGAGGGTGTCAGCAATATAGAAGATACCCTTCTGAGTGTTGAGAATGTGCATGGTTCCGAAGGTGTTGTAACCCTCACGGATGCCGATCACGTCCTTAGCCACCTTGATGGTGTTGGAATATTTAGTGTAAAGACCTGTGATGAAAGCATCAGCATCGCCTTGCTCTACCATAGACATACCGAAGTAGTTGCGCTCATACATCTTGTCGTAAGCCTCCTCGAATGTATAGCCTTCGCGTGCTCTCTTCTCAGCCAAATGCTTAGCGAATGTTGCGCGGCGACCTTGCTCGTTGTCTGCACGCATATCTACAATCTGAATGCCATCCAAATCAAGTTTCAAGCGGTTAGCCACACGGTTCAGACGGTCTGGGTTGCCCAAGAGGATTGGCTCGCAGATGCCTTCAGTCTTAGCCTGAACGGCTGCCTTCAACATAGTTGGATTGCCACCTTCTGCAAATACCACGCGCTGTGGATGCAGGCGGGCTGTATCATGGAGCTTGCGGGTCAACTTGGTTTCCTGTCCGAGCAACTCGCGCAGGTGCTGCTTGTATGCCTCCCAGTCGGTGATAGGAGTGCGGGAAACACCGCTATCCATAGCTGCCTTTGCGATAGCTGCACTTACCTCAGTAATCAAACGAGGGTCAACTGGTTTTGGAATGAAGTATTTAGGACCGAATGTAAGGTCGTTGACATGATAAACTTCATTGACTACATCAGGAACAGGCTGCTTGGCCAGGTCTGCGATAGCGTGTACAGCTGCCAACTTCATCTCCTCATTGATGGCACGGGCGTGAACGTCGAGTGCACCGCGGAAGATATATGGGAAGCCGATTACGTTGTTGATCTGGTTTGGATAGTCAGAACGGCCTGTAGACATCAGTACGTCTGGGCGACTTGCCATCGCGTCCTCGTAGCTGATTTCAGGCACAGGGTTGGCAAGTGCGAATACGATAGGGTTGTCGTTCATAGAGCGCAACATATCCTGAGAGAGTACGTTCCCCTTGCTCAAGCCTACGAAAACATCAGCACCCTTGATAGCCTCTTCCAGAGTATGAACGTCGCGACGGTCTGTGGCAAAGATCTTCTTCTGTTCAGTGAGGTTTTCGCGGTCGCTTGTAATCACACCCTTGGAGTCGAGCATCAGGATATTTTCCGCCTTAGCACCGAGAGCTACATAGAGCTTGGTACAACTGATGGCAGCAGCACCGGCACCATTGACAACGATTTTCACCTTGGCGATGTCCTTACCTGCAACCTCAAGCGCATTTTTCAAACCTGCTGCAGAGATGATGGCAGTACCATGCTGGTCGTCATGCATCACAGGGATGTCGAGAGTCTTTTTCAGACGCTCTTCGATGTAGAAGCACTGAGGAGCCTTGATGTCCTCCAGGTTGATACCACCGAAAGATGGGGCAATGCGCTCTACGACTTCACAGAATTTTTCTGGGTCTTTTTCGTCAATCTCGATATCAAAGACATCGATTCCACCATAAATCTTGAAGAGCAATCCCTTACCTTCCATTACAGGCTTACCGCTCATGGCACCGATATCGCCAAGACCGAGCACAGCTGTACCGTTGCTGATAACGGCTACAAGGTTACCCTTGTCTGTGTACTTGTAAACATCGTCTGGATTCTGCTGAATCTCAAGACATGGGAATGCTACACCAGGTGAATAAGCCAAACTCAAATCCGTCTGAGTATGGTATGGCTTGGTTGGCTTAACCTCGATTTTTCCAGGACGACCATTTACGTGATAGGCAAGAGCCGCCTCCTTTGTAATCTTTACCATAATAATATGTTAGTTTAAAGTTTTAAATTCTTACGATTTTTATGCATTTTGTGCACATTTCGAGATTTTTGTGCAAAGGTAATAAAAAACTAGTTAAATTGCGTAGGTTTTTTGTTTTTTTTTGTATCTTTGCACAAAAAAACTTAGACAGAGCAAAAAAATGGTCGAAATTAATGAATATCGCAAGGAATTGAAAAGTAGAATCATCGACTATGCCATGGGTGAATTTTACAAGCGTGGTGTTAGGGCTGTGAAGATGGATGAAATCTCACAAGGGCTTCATGTGTCTAAGCGTACCGTATATGAAATATTCGGTGATAAAGAGGAACTGCTCCTTGCTGGCTTGAAAATCAAAAGCCTGGAGATGAGGGAAAAGTTAGAGACCTACTCCTGCAATGTGGCTCATAATGTAGTGGATATTATCGGCTATTTCTATAAGCTGCAGATGGAGGTGAATAGTATGGTGGGGGTTGCTTTTTATGAGGAAATTCACCGTATGCCTCGGGTGATCGAGTTTTTCAAGCAGGAGCATGAACGCGAATTTGCGGATAGGGTAAAATTCCTGAAAGCGGGTGTAGAGGAAAAGCTCTTTCGTCAGGATATTGACTATAGCCTTACGATGGAACTTCTCAGTGCCTCTATGAGTGAAATTATGCGTAACCAGATCTACAAGAAGTATAGTATGCAGCAGATATTTGATAACTTTTTCTTGGTTATCATACGTGGATTCTGTACAGAGCGTGGTGCGGCATTGTTGAATAAGGTTATCGAATAGTCAGTCTGTTCGGTAACCTTTGTTCGTATATATGTATTTTTTCTCCTTATATATAATTAAGGTATAGGTAATAACTCAGATAATATATGTAAATCATGAAGATAGTTTTGATAGGGGCTGGTAATCTGGCCACCAACTTGGGAAAGGCACTTCTTTCTGCAGGACATGATATCGTGCAGGTTTTTAGTAGAACCGTGGAGTCGGCTACTGCCTTGGCTCAGATTGCAGGAGGGGCACCTGTGACGGATATAGAACAGGTACGTGCGGATGCCGATCTGTATGTGGTCTCCGTAAAAGACTCGGTTTTGGGCGAATTGCTGCCACGACTTTGTAAGGGGAAGGAAACCAAGGTGTTCCTGCATACGGCTGGTTCTATGGATATGAACGTCTTTGAGGGCATGGCTATCCATTATGGTGTGTTTTATCCGATGCAGACTTTCTCTAAAAGCAAGGAAGTGGACTTTTCTGAGATTCCTTGTTTTATAGAGGCAAATGATGACTATGCTCATACCATGATAGCTGATATGGCGCATGAATTGAGTGGGAATGTGTATGAATTGTCGAGTGCTGACCGTAAGTACTTGCATCTCTCAGCCGTCTTTGCCTGCAATTTTGTCAACCACTGTTATGCTATCAGTGAGAAAATCCTGGCAGATCATGGTATCCCGTTTGATGTGATGCTACCGCTGATAGATGAGACGGCCAGGAAAGTACATGAACTTTCTCCAAGAGAGGCACAGACGGGACCTGCCGTACGGTTTGACGAGAATGTGATTCGTATGCAGGCAGCCTTGCTGAAGAATCAGCCTCAGATCAAGGATATTTATGAGCGTTTGAGCTTAGGTATCCATCGTTTTAGTAAGAAATAGAAGTTAAAAAGATATGATAAATTATGACTTAGATAAGATCAAGGCCATTATCTTTGATGTAGATGGTGTGCTTTCTCGTCAGACAATAACCCTTTCTTCTGCTGGTGAGCCTTTGCGTACGGTGAATATCAAGGATGGATATGCCATCCAGTTGGCGCAGAAATCAGGTTTGCGCATAGTGATACTCACGGGTGGAAAATCGGAGGCCATCCGTCTTCGCTATGAGGGATTGGGTGTAGAGGATATCTATATGGGTTGTGCTGTTAAAATCAAGACCTATCGTGAGTTTCTGGAGAAATATCAGTTGACGAACGAGGAAATCATCTATGTAGGCGATGACATCCCTGATTATGAGGTGATGAGAGAGTGCGGATGCCCTTGTTGTCCTGCTGATGCATGTTCTGACATCAAGGAAATCTCTACTTATGTATCTTCCTGCAATGGTGGTGAAGGCTGTGGTAGAGATGTCGTGGAACAGGTGCTTCGTGCACAGGGAAAATGGCTGTCGGGAGCGAAGGCTTTCGGATGGTAGATTAATATGGAAACAGAACAAGAATATGAAGAATTTTAGAATTATATTGGCAAGTAATTCGCCTCGACGCAAGGAACTTTTGGCAGGTCTCGATATTCCTTTCGAAGTGAAAGTGATTCAGGGTATAGATGAAAGTTATCCAGAATCGCTTCCTGCGTACGAAACTGCCCTGTATATTGCCGTAAAAAAAGCGGAGGCATACCGTCCTCTGCTTGATTCTGCCATCAATCAGCAGGAATCTTCAGATGATATCAGAAACCATGAATTATTGATACTTACTGCTGATACCGTAGTGATAGCACCGAGCAGTGAAGAACAGAATGACCAGGAAGGAAAGGGTATCATTTTGGGAAAACCGAAGGATGCTGCGGATGCGATCAGAATGCTGGAAATGCTGAGCGGGAAAACCCATCATGTGGTGACTGGTGTCTGTATCACTTCTCAGGAAAAACAGCGGCAGTTTTCTGTCATTACGGAGGTTACTTTCAAGAAACTGTCAAAGAATGAGATAGATTATTATGTAGAGCATTACAAACCGTTCGATAAGGCTGGAGCCTATGGCATTCAGGAATGGATAGGTTATATCGGTTGCACGAGTTTGAAGGGAAGTTACTTTAATGTCATGGGACTTCCTGTGCAAAGAATCTATGAGGAATTAAAGAAATTCTAAGGGGTAAGGATTTTGTTATAATTATGCGTTTTGCATGTGGGGTTCCCAGTTTTTTCCTCTTGTGACAGGGAAAGATTCCTCATTTAGTTTTTTTTAAAAGAATAGTTTTCTCTATGTCATAAATTATGGCTATCTTTGTGCGTTTTATGTAACTTAGGTAGTAATATGACTAATAATGTGAAGTCAAAAGTCAGGGATGTTTTGGATAATTATCTGGAGATGAATAAGCATCGCAAGACTCCAGAACGTTATGCAATCCTTGATGCAGTTTATAGCTTAGATGGGCATTTTACGCTCGAAGACCTTGGGGCGCAGTTGGAAAAGATGCATTTCCCCGTAAGTAGGGCTACGCTTTACAATACGATGCATCTATTCATCGAACTCCGGCTGGTCGTGCGACATAGTTTGGTAGATGGTACCAAGTATGAAGCAAGTTTTAATAATGAAAACCATGTGCATCAGGTATGTACGGTTTGTGGTAAGGTAACGGAGATACAGGCTCCGCTGGTAGTGGATGCCATCAACGAGACCAAGCTGCAAAGATTCCGTCGTGATGCCTTCGCTCTCTATATCTATGGAGTGTGCAGTACGTGTCAGGGCAAGATGACCAGAAAACGTAACAATGGTAAAGTAGAAAAGTCAAAATAACTATTTATAAAATGAACACAGGTAAAGTAGATGTCCTGCTGGGTCTTCAGTGGGGCGATGAAGGTAAAGGTAAGGTGGTTGACGTGTTGACCCCTAAGTATGATGTGGTAGCTCGCTTTCAGGGTGGTCCTAATGCAGGACATACATTGGAGTTTGAGGGACAGAAATACGTTCTTCGCTCTATCCCTTCTGGTATTTTCCAGGGCGGTAAGGTGAACATTATTGGTAATGGTGTCGTTCTGGCTCCAGACCTCTTCATGCAGGAGGCTAAGGACTTGGAGAAGAGCGGTCATGACCTCAAGAGCCGTCTTCATATTTCCAAGAAGGCTCATCTCATCATGCCTACTCATCGTGTGCTCGACGCAGCCATCGAGGCTTCTAAGGGTAAAAATAAGGTTGGTACAACTGGTAAGGGTATTGGTCCTACTTATACTGACAAGGTAAGCCGTACTGGTTTGCGCGTGGGTGATATCCTTGAGAACTTCCAGGAGAAGTATGAAGCTCATAAGGCTTTGCACCTCAAGCAGATAGCATCTCTTGGTTATACTGATTTCGATATTACTGAGGTAGAGAAGACTTGGATGGAAGGTATCGAATACCTGAAGCAGTTCTCTATCGTTGACAGCGAGGTGGAGATCAATAAGGTGCTCCGTTCTGGCAAGGATATTCTTTGCGAGGGTGCTCAGGGTACTATGCTCGATGTTGATTTCGGTTCTTATCCTTTCGTTACTTCATCCAATACTATCTGTGCAGGTGCTTGTATCGGTTTGGGTATCGGTCCTAACCGCATCGGTAATGTATATGGTATCATGAAGGCTTACTGTACTCGTGTAGGTGCAGGTCCTTTCCCAACGGAGTTGTTTGATGAAACTGGTGCTAAGATTCGCGACCTCGGTCATGAGTATGGTGCTGTTACAGGACGTGAGCGCCGTTGTGGTTGGTGCGACCTCGTACAATTGAAGTATTCTGTAATGGTAAATGGTGTTACTGAACTTATCATGATGAAGAGCGACGTTCTCGATGGTTTTGATACTATCAAGGCTTGTGTTGCATACAAGTTGAAGGATGGTTCTGTAACTACAGACTTCCCATACGAAATCGACGATGTAGAACCAGTATATAAGGAGTTCAAGGGTTGGAAGACCGATATGACTCAGTTTACTTCTGAGGATCAGTTCCCACAGGAATTCAAGGATTACGTAGCTTTCCTCGAAGAGTTCCTCGAGACTCGCATCGGTATCATTTCTATCGGTCCAGACCGTGAACAAACTATCGTAAGAAAGTAATTTATAATATAGTGTTTAATGTTTTGTGTTTAATTTTACTTTGAGGGTAGATATTGCGCAGAACATTAAGCACTAAATATTTAATATAAAACAATAATAAATGGCTCAAAAACCAAGTATTCCAAAGGGTACTCGCGATTTCGGACCTATCGAGATGGCGAAACGCAATTATATCTTTAATACCATTAAGGATGTATATGCACTCTATGGATTCCAACAGATAGAAACACCTGCCATGGAAACCCTTCAGACGCTGATGGGTAAATATGGCGAGGAAGGTGATAAGTTGCTGTTCAAAATTCTGAATTCTGGCGACTATATGAATAAAATCAGTGATGAGGATATTCATTCTTTAGGATCATTGAAGTTGGCAGCAAAACTTTGTGAGAAAGGTTTGCGTTATGATTTGACCGTACCTTTCGCTCGTTATGTGGTTCAGCATCGTGATGAACTTCAGATGCCGTTCAAGCGTTATCAGATTCAGCCTGTTTGGCGTGCAGATCGTCCACAGAAGGGTCGCTACCGCGAGTTTTATCAGTGCGATGCGGATGTGGTAGGTTCTGATTCCTTGCTCAATGAGGTGGAGTTGATGCAAATTGTGGATACAGTTTTCACCAAGTTTGGTGTTCGTGTCTGCATCAAAATCAATAACCGCAAGATCCTGACCGGTATCGCAGAGGTAATCGGCGAGGCTGAGAAGATAGTAGATATTACCGTGGCTATTGATAAGCTCGATAAGATTGGACTTGACAATGTGAATGATGAACTTCGTGCTGATGGTATTTCAGAAGAAGCTATCGAGAAGTTGCAGCCAATTATCTCATTATCAGGTTCTAACGATGAGAAGCTTGAAGTAATTGCTAAGGTTTTGGAAACTTCAGAAATCGGTTTGAAGGGTGTAGAGGAAACTAAATTTATCCTTGATACGCTGAAGACTGTAGGCTTGAAGAATGAGATTGAACTGGATCTTACTTTGGCCCGTGGCTTGAACTACTATACTGGTGCTATCTTCGAAGTGAAGGCGCTTGATACTCCTATGGGCAGTATTACTGGTGGTGGCCGATATGACAACCTTACTGGTATCTTCGGTCTTCCTGGATTGAGCGGTGTGGGTATTTCTTTCGGTGCAGACCGTATCTATGATGTACTCAATGCTCTCGACCTTTATCCAAAGGAGGCTGTGAATGCCACACAGGTTCTCTTCATCAATTTCGGTGAGAAGGAAACTGCATACTGTCTGCCTATCGCCCGTCAGGCTCGTGAGGCAGGTATCCGTGCAGAAATCTTCCCTGACAAAGCTAAGATGAAGAAGCAGATGAGTTACGCCAATGCCAAGAATATTCCTTTCGTGGTTCTTGCTGGTGAGAATGAGATTGAACAGGGGAAGGTTACTTTGAAGAATATGGAGAGTGGTGAACAGCAGTTGGTTTCTGCTGATGAACTTATCGCTGTCATCAAGAAGTAATTTACTTAGGCGTTATCAAGAAATATTTTTCTTGTTTTATTGCCAATATGAAATAAAGGCAGGGAGCATCAGTTTGGATGGTCTTCCTGCCTTTTTTTAAAATAATAACTGAAAATTCAAACTTAAAAACAAATCGTAATGATGAAAAAGATTTTGTCCTGGGTTGCCTGCCTGTTTCTGGTGCTCGCTCTGACATCTGGCAGTAAGGTAACGACCATCTTTGTGATAGGTGATTCTACTGCTGCTGAGAAGGGTAATGCCAAGAATAATCCAGAAAGAGGATGGGGTATGGTACTGCAAGGTTGTTTTGATGATAAAATCATCGTTGATAATCATGCCGTCAATGGTAGAAGTTCTAAGAGTTTTATCGATGAAGGCAGATGGCAGAAAGTATTGGATAAACTGAAGCCGGGGGATTATGCGTTTATTCAGTTTGGTCACAATGACGAGAAGCCTCATGCCGACCGTCATACAGATCCAGGCTCTACCTTTGATGCCAATCTGGAGCGTTTCGTCAAGGAAACACGTGCCAAGGGTGGTATCCCGGTTTTGTTTAATTCGGTAGTGCGCAGATGTTTCTATCAGGCACCAGTGGAGAATGATGACGACGAGAAATTGAGGAAGACGACTTTTGCGGGCGAAGAGAAGATAAACAGTGATACACTCATAGATACTCACGGAGCCTATGTTGTAGCTCCTCGCAATGTGGCGCGTCGTCTGAATGTTTCTTTTGTGGATGCCACAAAGATCACTCATGATATTGAGACTGAGTTGGGCATTGAGGGAAGCCGTAAGTTGCACATGTGGTTCCGTCCGGGTGAATGTCCTCAGATTCCTAAGGGACGTCAGGATAATACCCATTATAATGTATATGGCGCCCGTCTGGTAGCCAATGCTTTGGCTGATGAGATAGGTAAGCAAGTGCCAGAACTCAAGAAGCATGTTCGCCATTATGACTATGTGGTTTCAACCCGTGGTCGTGGCAATTACTTTACACTCCAGGAAGCTGTGGATGCTGTGCCTGCAGGTAAGCGTGTTAAGGTTCTTGTACTTGATGGTTCCTGGAAGAAGCCTGAAAACATGAAGGGGAAGAAAGTCAAGTTCATCCTTCAGTTTGGAGCCAAGATTACTGATTAATCTCAATCGATATCTTTCTGATCTCGATTGTTCTCTATCTAATCTTGAACGATTTCAATCTTCAGAATAGTTTCTGTCGTATGCTTGATTCTGAAGTTATCTGAAGTGCGTTCACCCACTACCCATAGAATATTTCCGGCAGAATCTGCCAAAATGAGTTGCGACTGTTTTTCAAATAGATTTCTTTTTCTATCTGTTAAATAGTCGCTAACTAATTTTCTGCCTTTCATTCCGAAAGGTATGAATGCATCTCCCTGTTGGGTGCGTCGGAGCGTAAGCGGAAACTTGATATTGCTGGCATCCAGTGTAATCAGATGCTTCTCTTTGCTTGGTTTGAAGTCTTCTGCTACCGTTTCTTTGGAAATCCTTATTTTCCCTTTTGCTGTCACATAGCTGCCTGGTTCTGGTATCAGAATTCTTCTGAAATCATCCTCCTTGTTTTCTTTAACCAGAATATGTTCTCTATCTATAAGTATCTGATGAGTAGGTGTTTGCCACGTTTTTCCTGTAGCATTGATAGAGAGGAGTATCTCCTGGATCATCTTGCCGGAGGCTCCGTATGGAGAAAGGGTATGAAACAGGGCATACTCAGTGCTTGCCTGGTTTAATATCCATGATTTGCTGATACGGATAACTGGCTGTGGCATGCAGAATGAGGCTGGTGTTTCCTGGTATATCTGCTCTTTTTCTTTCTCCAGGGCAGCTGTGAGTATCTTCGAAACTTCTGTCAGATATTGGGCGGTTGCTGCTATGTTGTGGCAAACTGCCGGGTTGATTTCTTTGAGCATCGGGATGATATTCAGACGCATCTTGTTTCTTACGACGTCATCTACCAGATTGGAACTGTCTGTTACGAAGTTCTGATGGCGTTCCGTCAGATAGTCGAGGATGTCCTGTCGGGTGATGCAAAGGAATGGGCGGATGATGTATCCGTTGACAGGAGAAATTCCTGTAAGTCCTTTCAGGCCTGTACCTCTTACCAAATTGATAAGAATTGTCTCAACATTGTCGTCCTGATGATGGGCTACGCATATACCTGCAGCGTTCATATCCTTGCGAAGCTGATCGAAATAGCGGTAGCGTAAGTTGCGAGCCGCTAATTCGATGCTTTCTTTATGTAGTTCGGCATAAGTCTTGGTATCAAAGTGGATGCGATGCAACTCTATATTGAGTTGCTGGCAGAGGGTAACACAGAACCGCTCATCTCTGTCAGACTCTTCTCCTCTCAGATGAAAATTACAATGACATGCCTCTACAGTATAACCCAACTCATGAAGTACCAGCAGCAAAGCTACACTGTCTGCTCCTCCGGAAAGGGCAACCAGATATTTTTTATCTTTTTCCAATAGATGCTGTTGTGTGATGTTTTGCTGTATGGTTTGTACGAACTTCATGTTGTTATCTTATTTTGATGCTCAATATTAATCGTTATTTTGATGCCCAACGTTAAGCGGTCTAAAAAAGTACTGAGTATTAATCGTTGGAAGTCTGTGCTTTCAGGAAAGCTTCGGCTTTTTCCAAATCTTGCGGAGTATCGATTCCTACTGTTTCAACGTCAGTCTTACCCACTTTGATCTTGTATCCGTTCTGCAGCCATCTGAGTTGTTCCAGACTTTCTGCTATCTCAAGAGAACTCTGTGGCAACTGGGTGATTTTCCGTAGTACCTCCTTTCTGTAAGCATAGATGCCGAGGTGCTTGAGGAAAGGATAGTTGTCGAGCCATTCTTCCTGTTCTTTTCCTCTTACAAAAGGTATGATGCTTCTGGAGAAATACATGGCAAAACCAAAGTTGTCAACTACGATCTTTGGACTGTTAGGGTTGGCTACTGCATCCATGATTGTAAATGGTTTGCCAAGGGTTGCAATCTGGGTAGCCTCATCGTCAAAACAATGGCAGATGGTATTGAGCTGACTTTTAGTAACAAACGGTTCGTCACCCTGTACGTTGACGATGACATCCCAGTCGCCGCCAATTTTCTCAATGGCTTCCTCAATACGGTCTGTGCCGCTCTTGTGGTCTGAACGTGTCATGACCGCCTTACCGCCAAAGGCCACTACAGCATCATAGATGCGGGTGTCGTCGGTCGCTACATAAGCTTCCTCTAAGGCAGCGGAAACTTTTTCATAAACATGCTGGATGACAGGCTTGTCGCCCAACATAGCCAGCGGCTTGCCTGGAAATCTTGTAGAGGCGAAGCGCGCAGGAATAATTCCGATAAACTTCATATTTACTATGTTTTTTGTTCAAACGTTCTATTTTAGAAGAACATTCTTTTTTATTCAAACATTCTTGGTTCTTTATTGATTTCTTTGAGGAAGATTTCCCCATACTTTTTCTTCTTGAATTCACCGATGCCATGCACTAAGCCAAACTGTTCGATGGTTCTTGGTTTCATGGCTGCCAATTCATGCAAAGACTGGTCTGACAGTATGATGTAAGGCGGATAGCCCTGTTCTGTAGCCAGTTTGAGTCGGAGTTTTCTCAATCTTTCGAAAAGGTCCTGATTCTCAGTCTTAGTATGTGATACGCGCACCAGTCTTGGATGTACCACTGGAGTCTTGCTCTTATCATTTTGTTGTGTGACAGCCAGTTGTACAGGGTGTTCTCCCTTGAGTACCTGCCAGCCGAGGCCCGTTACTTTCATGACATTGTGCTCATTGTAGGCAATTTCGAAAAATCCCATCTGCATCATCTGCAACATGTAGTTTTGCCAGTCTTTCACGCTGACGTCACTTCCCACGCCAAAGGTCTTGAGTTCATTGTAATGGTTTTTGACCACTGTAGGTGATTTGATGCCCCTGAGAACTTCGATACATTGTCCGATGTGAATCTTTTCGTTAGTTCTGACAATGGCGCTCAGTGCTTTTTGTGTGACAATCGTACCATCGAATGTTTTTGGCGGATGGGCGCATACATCGCAGTGCCCGCAGTCTTCCGCTGATGTTTCACCAAAGTAGTTGAGCAGGATTCTTCTGCGGCAGACTCTGGCTTCAGCATATTCCTGCATACGTTGCAGTTTCTCAGCATTGATAGCCTTTTGCCCGCTTGCTTCAGCAAAACTCTTTCTCTGTATGACATCAGCTAATGAGTAGAATAGGATGGTGTCTGCAGGTGCCCCGTCGCGCCCGGCTCTTCCTATCTCCTGATAGAAACTTTCGATGCTCTGTGGCAGGTTATAGTGGATGACCCATCTTACGTTTCCCTTGTCGATACCCATGCCGAAGGCAATGGTGGCGCAGACTACCTGTATCTGATCCATCTTGAACCGTTGCTGGATAGAAGCTCGTTCTTCTGTAGGAAGCCCGGCATGATAGGCAGCAGCATTGATGCCCTTCTTTTTGAGTTCTTCTGCCACAACCTCTGTATTCTTTCTCGAAAGACAATAGATGATACCTGCATCGCCCGGATGGGAACCGATATGGCGCAGGATGAATTTAATCTTTTCAGCCTTGGTTCCTTCACGGCGTACAGCCAGACTTAAGTTGGGGCGGTCGAAACTGCTGACGAATGTCTTGCCATTGAGGTGTAGTTGCTTGACGATGTCCTCACGGGTGATTTTATCAGCAGTGGCGGTCAGAGCCATAACCGGTACTCCTTGGAATTTTTCGTGAAGAAGTCCCAATTGTGAATATTCCGGTCTGAAGTCATGCCCCCATTGGCTGATACAGTGAGCCTCATCTACGGCAAATAATGAGATTTTGATATTGCTGAAGAGATAAGGTATTTCGCTCAGCAACTTCTCTGGAGATACGTATATGATTTTCAGGTCACCAGCCTCACATCTTCTTCTGATGATGGTTTCCTCTATCGTATCCGTACTACTGTTGAGTGCTTCAGCCGGAATACCGTTGGCTTTGAGCGCTTCCACCTGATCGTGCATCAGACTGATGAGTGGTGATACAACCACAGCGGTACCTGGCAAGGCTATGGCGGGTATCTGATAGCAGAGGCTTTTGCCGCCTCCTGTAGGCATCAGTACGAGACAATCCTTGCCCTGCATGATTTCCTGGATGATGGCTTCCTGATTAGAACGGAAGGAATCATATCCAAAATAATTTTTCAGTATATCTATTATTTGCATTTCGCATGAATTTCTGGCAAAGGTACATATTTTTCATTAGAAAACAGACTTTTTATTTGATTATTTCAAAGAAAGTTGTTACTTTTGCATCATAATAAATAAATAAACAGAATGATGAGCAATTCTAACGAACATTTTCAGTTCACAGATGAGCGTTTTGCCGACTTGCAAATGTTGCGCTATCGCTTGAATGGTTTTGAGGATTTGACACTTTCTCAGCAAATATATATTTATTGCTTGGCAAAGGCTACCTTGATGGGGCGTGATATTACCTTCGACCAGCAGGGAAAGTACAATCTTCGTATCCGTAAGACTTTGGAGGCTATCTATAAGCATTACGATGGAGATAGAACATCTGATGACTTCAAGGCTCTCGAGGTTTACCTCAAGAGAGTCTGGTTCTCCAGCGGCATCTACCACCATTATGGTTGTGAAAAATTCAAACCGGGTTTTTCCGAGCATTTCTTCTATGAGGCAGTTTCTCTGATGCCAGAGACAGAACTGCCTTTAAGAAGAGGTGAGACCAAGGAGGACCTGCTGGATGAATTGGTGCCCGTTATCTTTGATGAGGAAGTTCTTCCGAAGCGTGTGAATCAGACTGATGGGGTTGATTTGGTAGCCACTTCTGCCTGCAATTTCTATGAAGACGTTACCCAGGATGAGGTGGAAAGGTTTTATGCCAGACTGAAGGATGGTGAAGACTTGACACCACCTTCCTATGGACTCAATTCCAAACTGATGAAGCGGAATGGAGAAATCGTAGAAAAGACCTGGAAAGAAGAAGGTATGTATGGTTCTGCCATTAAGGAGATTATTTCCTGGCTCTTGAAAGCTCAGAAATATACAGAAAATGAGCAGCAGGCTCATGTCATCGATCTTCTGATCAAATATTATCGCACTGGCGACCTTTCTGATTTCGACCGATATAGCATTGCGTGGGTCAAGCAGCAGGAGGGTATGGTTGATTTTATCAATGGTTTTATTGAGGTTTATGGTGATCCACTTGGACTGAAAGGAACCTGGGAAGGTCTTGTTGAATTTAAAGATATGGAGGCAACCCGACGTACTCAGGCTATCAGCCAGAATGCGCAGTGGTTTGAGGACCATTCTCCTGTAGCTCCTCAATTCAAGAAGGCTGAGGTGAAAGGTGTGACGGCTCATGTTATCTGTGCTGCCATGTTGGGGGGTGATGAATATCCTGCTTCTGCTATCGGTATCAATCTTCCGAATGCTAACTGGATTCGCGAGACTCATGGCAGCAAGAGTGTGACGATAGGAAATCTGACTGAAGCATACAATAAGGCTGCGCATGGCAATGGATTCCTGGATGAATTTGTTGTTGATCAGGAAACTCTTGATCTCATCAACCGATATGGTGATGTGACGGATGACCTGCATACCGACCTGCATGAATGTCTGGGACATGGCAGTGGTCAGTTGCTTCCTGGTGTTGACCCTGATGCTCTCAAGGCTTATGGCAATACAATCGAGGAGGCTCGTGCTGATTTGTTTGGCTTGTATTATGTTGCTGATCACAAACTGGTAGAGTTGGGATTGACTCCTGATGATGAGGCTTATAAGGCTCAATATTATTCTTATTTGATGAATGGTCTGTTGACACAGGCGATACGTATCAAGGAGGGTGATAAGATTGAGGAAGCTCACATGCGCAATCGTGCGTTGATAGCCAATTGGGTCTTGGAACACTATTCTCAGGCGGTACAACTGGTGAAGAAAGATGGCAAGACTTACGTCCAGATTACCGATTATCCTGCTCTCCGTCATGCTTTTGCAGACTTGTTGGCTGAAATCCAGCGTATCAAGAGTGAGGGCGATTTTGACATGGCTCGTATTCTGGTAGAGAAATATGCTGTGAATCTCAATCCGGAGTTGCATCATGAGATCTTGGAACGATACAAGAAACTCAACCTGGCTCCTTATAAGGGATTTATCAATCCATGGATGAAGCTGGAGTATGATGAAGAGGGTAATGTGACAAAGGTTCTTCTCGATTATACAGAATCCTATGAGCACCAGATGCTCAGATATTCTGATGAATATGGTACGCTATAAGACGCTATAACAAAGTAGCATTAAAGCAGTAATGAAAATGAAAGATAATAAAGACGAACAGTTTCCAGTAGTAGATGAGATGGGTAATATTGTGGGTGCCATCAGTCGTGGTCATGCTCATGACGGCAGTAAAATATTGCATCCCGTGGTACATCTACACCTTTTTAATAATAAAGGCGATCTGTTTCTCCAGCATCGCCCGGCTTGGAAGGATATTCAACCTGACAAGTGGGATACAGCTTGCGGCGGACATGTCGATTTAGGCGAGAGTGTGGACCAGGCTCTGCACCGCGAAGTGAAGGAGGAACTTGGAATCACCGACTTTGAACCAATATCCATGGGACATTATGTCTTTGAGAGTAAGCGTGAGAAGGAATTGGTCTATGTGCATCGCTGTGTGTATGATGGCGAAGTGAAGCCAAGTCAGGATGAACTGGATGGAGGCAGATTCTGGACAAAGGAGGAAATACTCGAAAATATGGGTAAAGAAGTGTTTACTCCGAATTTTGAGAATGAATACAAGAAGTATTTCATGTAATCGGGTGTATGATATAATCATAGAGTTATTCCGGTATTATCCGAATTTGGTTTTATCATCCATAAAATAAAAGAAGAAATCCGGCAAAAGTCAGGTGGAAACCTACTTTTGCCGGATTTCTTGAATCAGTATCTATTTACTTTGCAGATTCGAATTCACGCAAGAAACGTGTATCATTCTCAGAGAAGAGACGGAGGTCGCTTACACGATACTTCAAGTTGGTAATACGCTCTACGCCCATACCAAATGCATAACCAGTGTAAACATTAGAATCGATGCCGCAAGCCTCAAGATCATGAGGGTCAACCATGCCGCAACCGAGAATTTCTACCCAGCCGGTATGCTTACAGAAGTTACATCCCTTACCACCACAGATGTTACAAGAGATATCCATCTCTGCACTTGGCTCAGTGAATGGGAAATAGCTTGGACGCAGACGGATCTTGGTGTCAGCACCAAACATCTCGCGGGCAAATGTAAGGAGAACCTGCTTCAAGTCGGTAAAGCTGACATTCTTGTCAACATACAGACCTTCTACCTGATGGAAGAAACAGTGTGCACGTGCGCTGATGGCCTCGTTACGATATACACGACCAGGGCAAAGTACACGGATAGGTGGCTCGTGGGTCTCCATATAGTGAGCCTCATCACCTGACGTATGACTGCGCAGGAGAATGTTCTTGGTCACATCGTTAGGGTCGCTCTGCTCAATGAAGAAAGTATCCTGCATATCGCGGGCTGGATGATCGGCGGCAAAGTTGAGCATGGTGAAAACATGCTTGTCATCGTCAACCTCTGGACCATGATAGAGGGTAAAGCCCATGCGAGAGAAAATGTCGATAATCTGATTCTTGACAACTGTCAATGGATGACGGGTACCGAGAGCTACAGGGTAGGCGGTACGTGTCAAGTCAATATCATCGCTGGATGCATCAGCCTCTTCCATTTGCTCCTTGAGAGCGTTGATGCGTTCTGTAACAGCTTGCTTCAACTCATTGATCTTTACACCAATTGTTTTCTTCTGGTCGGCTGGCACTGTGCGGAAGTCGGCCATAAGGGCATTAATCGAGCCCTTCTTACTCAAATACTTGAGTCGGAGTTGCTCTACTTCTTCTGCATTTTGAGCAGAAAGAGTGCTCACTTCCTCCAAGAGTTCTTCTATTTTTTCTAATAACATAATCTTAAATTATATATTTTGAGTGCAAAGATAACATTTTTCGCTCAAAATATGAAATATCTCAAAAGAAAGTTGTACTTTTGCATTGAAAATTTGAGAAATTTATAGGTTTATGAAGAAACTTTCTTTTTTATCAGTGCTACTGGCGGTCCTTACAGTCGTTTGTTTTACGTCTGTTGGATGCTCTGACAAGAAGCCGGCTCAGGTGCATGATTCTACATCTGTTGATTCTGTTATCGCAGATACCCAAGCTGTTGATTCTACGGAGAAATTGATCGAGGAGACTCCGATGCCTAAGGCTGCAGATGAGCTTTTCGATGATTTCGTCTTTAATTTTGCTGCGAATAGAAAACTGCAGATGAAACGTGTTCATTTCCCATTGCCTGTCTATCACAATGATAAACTCGTAAAATCGATAGGAAAACGGGCTTGGAAAATGGAGCATTTCTTCATGCATCAGGATTATTACACCTTGATCTTTGATAATCAGAAGCAGATGAATCTGGTGAAGGATACTGCTATCGACCATGTGGTCATAGAAAAGGTGTTCTATGCCAAGAAAAAGGTGCAGCAGTTCCTCTTCAATCGCATCAATGGTGAGTGGATGATGACTTCTATCAATTATAAGCCTATGTACACCAACATGAATGCCAGTTTCTTGAAGTTCTATGGAAAATTTGCTACGGATTCTGCTTTCCAGGCTGAACACCTCCACAATCCTGTGAAATTTGTTGGTTCTGATCCGGATGATGATTTCAGTACCATGAGTGGAGATATTGAACCGGAAACCTGGCCAGCCTTTGCTCCGCAATTGCCTCATGGAATGATATACAATATTATATATGGACAGAAATATGCTGAGAGCAATCAGAAAATCTTTGTGATACGTGGCATTGCAAATGGAATGGAAACAATATTGACTTTCAAGCGTGTTCATGGAAAATGGATGCTTACCAAACTTAATATGTAATACAGAATGAAGGATGTTAAAGATTATAGCCTCTTGGCTCACAATACTTTTGGCATAGCTGCTACTTGCCGTCGCTTTCTGGAATATGCTTCTGTAGAGGATGCAAGAAAGGTGGCTGAGATACTTACAGAGCAAGATCAGCCTGTTTTGATTATCGGAAGTGGTAGTAACCTGCTTTTGACGGGTGATTATCCAGCTACCGTCATCCACTCTTCCATCTTGGGAATTCGTGTCATTGATAGGCAGGAACTCCTAAATGAGGGATGGATTACTGCTGCAGATGTAACTGCTGAAAAGACGATGGACTCTCTTGCTTCTCAAGAGGGTAAAATCTTCGTAGAGTGCGGAAGTGGCGTTGTCTTTGATGATTTTGTTGCATATTGTGTTGAACATGGTTACTATGGTGCCGAGAATCTGTCGATTATTCCTGGTGAGGTGGGAGCCAGTGCGGTGCAGAACATAGGTGCTTATGGTGTTGAGGCAAAGGATATCATTTATAAGGTAGAGGCTGTTGAACTCTCTACGGGTAAGATTGTAAAATTTGATAATTCCGACTGCGAGTATAGTTATCGCCAGAGTAAATTCAAGAAGGAATGGCGCGATAAGTATTTGGTTACCCGTGTGGTATATCGTCTGTCAAAGACCTATACTCCAGACCTTGACTATGGAAATATCCGCAGTTCTTTGGCAGAAAAAGGTATTTCTAATCCTACGGCAAAGCAGTTGCGAGAAGTCATCATGGATATTCGCAATGCAAAATTGCCGGATCCGAAGATTCTGGGCAATGCGGGTAGTTTCTTTATGAATCCTATCGTGGATAAGACTAAGTATGAGGAATTGGCATCGCTTTATCCGAACATGCCTCATTATACGATAGATGCATCTCATGAGAAAATTCCTGCAGGATGGATGATTGATCAGTGTGGATGGAAAGGTAAGAGCCTTGGCCCTGCTGGTGTTCATGATAAGCAGGCTTTGGTCTTGGTAAATAGAGGTGGTGCTAGGGGACAGGATGTGGTCAGATTGTGTAAGGCTATTCAGGATGATGTCTTTCATAAGTTTGGCATTGAGATTCACCCTGAGGTAAATATCAAATAAAGAGTTGTCTCATGAATAATAAATTAAAGATAACTTTATTGGGAACAGGAACATCAAGCGGTGTTCCTGTTTTGGGATGTAATTGTGAGGTATGCAGCAGCCAGAATCCAAAGGATAAGAGGTTTCGCTGTGCCGTATTGGTAGAAACGGATCATACCCGGATACTGATAGATGCAGGTCCTGATATTCGCATGCAACTTCTCCGTGTTCCTTTCCGTAAGTTAGATGGGGTGCTGATTACTCATATCCATTATGATCATGTAGGAGGAATGGATGACTTGCGCGGTTTCTGTAAATTTGGGGATATTCAGGTTTATGGTGACGGGTTGGTTACTTCCACCTTGCCCCATACCATGCCTTACTGTTTCCCTGCTAATCCGGAACTCCTTTATCCAGGTGCTCCCAAATTATCGCTGCATACCATAGAACCTCATCATGAATATACGATAGGGGATATCTCCTACATGCCAATTAGGGTAATGCATGATAAAATGCCTATTTTGGGTTATCGCTTCGGAAAGTTTGCCTATATCACGGATATGAAGTCGATGGATGATGAAGAATATACTTATCTGGAGGGGGTAGAGGTGCTGGTAATCAATGCGTTGCGCTTTGAGAAGCCTCATCACAGTCATCAGTTGGTAGATGATGCCATTCGTGTGGCAAGGCGTATAGGAGCCAAACTGGTTTATCTTACTCATGTAACGCACCAGATTGGCTTATACGAAAAAGCCAACAGGCGACTGCCTGCTGGCTTCCAGTTTGCTTATGATACTCAAGTGATAGAAATCCTTTAGAGCATACCCTTGGAACTTGGCAGTTCGAAGTGGTAAATATCTCGTTTCACTGCCATTTTCAGTGAGCGGGCCAGCGCTTTGAAGATTCCTTCTATCTTATGGTGTTCATTTTCACCCTCTGCCTTGATGTTGAGATTCATCTTGGCTGCATCGCTTAAGCTTTTGAAGAAATGCTTAAACATCTCTGTAGGCATTTCGCCTACTTTCTCTCTATGAAATTCTGCGTCCCATATCAGCCATGGGCGACCTCCGAAGTCTAATGCTACCTGGCACAGACAGTCATCCATTGGCAGGCAATAGCCATATCTTTCAATTCCTCTTTTATCACCTAATGCCTGGAGGAGACATTCACCGAGGGCTATACCTGTATCTTCGATGGTATGGTGCTCATCTACTTCAAGATCTCCCTTGGTATGTATGGTGAGATCCATCATGCCATGCTTACCAATTTGTTCCAGCATGTGGTCGAAGAAGCCCAATCCTGTAGATATATCGCACTTGCCCGAACCATCGAGATTTACCTTGATGTAGATATCAGTTTCCTTGGTGGTGCGCTTCACCTCAGCGATACGGTCACCTGCAAAGAGAATTTCAGCTATCTTGTCCCAATCCATTCCGTCTTTGCCGAGAATGAGGCTCTTGCAACCGAGATTTTCTGCTAATTGCGCATCTGTCTCTCTGTCTCCGATAACATAACTGTTGGCCAGATCATACTCAGGATTATTCATGTATTCTTGCAGCATTCCCGTACCCGGCTTTCTCATAGGTGAATGATCTTCCGGAAAATGTCGGTCGATATGCTGTTTCTCAAAATGGATACCTTCGCTTTCCAAACTCTGGATGATAAAATTGTGTACAGGCCAGAATGTATCTTCTGGAAAACTGTCAGTGCCCAAACCATCCTGATTGCTCACCATGATTAACTTGAAATCTGTATGTTGAGCTATGAAAGAGAGGTTTCTGAACACGCCCTTGGTAAAGACGAGCTTTGCAAAGCTGTCTATCTGTTCATCCTCAGGTTCTTGAATCAAGGTTCCATCGCGGTCGATGAAAAGCAATTTTGTCTTTTTCATTGAATTCTGTATTTTTATGTTGATACTATTTTATGATGCTTTAAAGTGAAAGTAGCTTCATTGGCAAGTGAAAGTAGCTTCATTGGCAAGTGAAAGCAGCTTCATTGGCAGATGAAAGCAACTTCATTGATTGGTGAAAGAGCCTTCGTTTGTATTTTGCAGTTCTTTTTTCTTTTTCTCCAGACAGGTATTTGAACCATAGAGGTAGGCATAGGAAAAGCCTAACCAGCTTGCAACGTATGTCAGGACAAATATTGTGATAGTCAAGACAATCAAAAGTAATGGAGTGAAATAAGCAGGGACTCCAAGCGGGTCGCCACCTAAAGCTCCCACTTGAGATGACATCTGTGCCCAACCCATGATGAAGGTTGGTATCAATACGATACAGGAAATGATGCAGATAATGATCGTTCCCAAGAAACCCATCAGGAAAATACTGCCCAGGTGTTTGGCGCCTTCTTTGTAAGTGCTCCAAGGTTTCAGCTTTTCTTCTTTTTGCTTGAGCATAACATGGGGGATGATATGGGCAAAAGGCAAAACCAAGAGTGCAATGATAACCAATAAGATTATTGCGACAATGCCTGTTACTGCATAAGTCAGGGTTAATGTGGAATTGGCAGCCATAGCCTGGTAAATAGCAAATGTACCTCCATATCCGAAACCGATGGCAAAACAACCTATTATTTCGAATATAATATATACGATGGTGAATTTCAGCAAATTCTTCCAGAATGATGTCTTGGTAAACCATGTCCAGATAGCAGCACTACTGAGACAGAACGAAAGCCATGTCAATGCATAAATGATGGTTTGCAGAAGGTATGACGTGATGGGATTTTCTACTCCCCAATCATGCAGTCCCTTATTGGGCATTCTGAAATATATGGTAATTGCCATCAGAACAGCATAGATGAGTGTAGTCCACCATGTCTTCTTGATGAGTGAAGTAAAATGGCTTCCGATGTAATCATAAGCAGCTTTCATACAGGATGTTATGCTGCGATTCTTGAATAAAACTTTAGTATCCATGATCTTCTTCATTTATGAATATTTTCTTCCTTTTAAGAACGTAACCTTCTTTTATGAGAGGGATATGTCCTGTCTTCTAAATTCTGCACAAGTAATAGCGGTGGCTATCGCTACATTGAGACTGTCTGCGGTGGCTCTTCCTTCAGGGAAGTTGGGAATTAACAGGCGGTGGTTGACGAGTTTGGTCAATGCAGGAGTGATACCTTTCCCCTCATTTCCCATGATGATAAAACCACGGTTCTCTAACTTTTGCTGGTAGATATTCTCACCATCTAACAGTGTACCGTAAATCGGTGTCTCCTGAGAAAGTGACTCCATCAAAGCCTGCAGGTTTCCATATTCCACTCTTACGCGGGCTATACTACCCATGGTAGCTTGTACTACCTTGGGATTGTAGACATCTGCCGTGTCCAGACTGCAGTAGATATGTTCGATACCAAACCAGTCTGCGATTCGTATGATTGTTCCCAGATTTCCCGGGTCTTGGACTCCATCCAGTGCAAGATTGAGAATCGAAGTGTCCACTTCAGAAAAGCCTGTAGTAGATGTAGGGTGTTCCCTGCCGGCCTGTTTGAAAACAGCAAGAACCTGTTGGGGATGCTGTAAGAAACTCACTTTTTTGAGTTCTTCATCAGTTACTTCAATCACTTCTGTTGAGGCTCCAAAGCGTTTACCTTTCAGCCATTCTTCTGTAGCAACGAGGATTTCTGCAGGCTGGAGTTCCAGGAGGTCTTCCACCACCTTATGTCCTTCGGCTACAAATACGCCTTCTTTATTTCGGTTCTTTTTGAGCTCAAGAGAGTGAATATATTTAATTTTATTCTTGCTTATCATATATGTATCTTCTATTCTTATTATGAATCTTGTAAGTCCTTTACCATAGGACTTATTTTTGGCAAAGTTACATTAAAAATAGGACATGGCAAAATATTCCTCCTGTTAAAGCCTTAATTTGTTTGAATTTTTATATTTTTTTTTCGTTGGCTCGATTTTTTGTCGTAACTTTGCAGCAATGAAGAGATATAGTTATATTCCGTTTTCAATCCTTTTGTTGACTACGGCTTGCTCTACTGGCAAGTATGTACAAGAGGGTGAGTATATATTAGATAAGGTGGCGGTTGTGTCAGATCAGTCTGATTATAATGCTGCCCCTCTATCTCAGTATGTACGTCAGAAAGAGAAGCCCAAGTTGTTTTCGCTTTTCAGAAATCCTTTCAGTCGCAAGCCTGTCATTTATGATACCTTGCAGGCTCGTCTGTCCTGTCAGGATCTGATGACCGCCATGCAGAATGAGGGATATATGAATGCGGATGTTTCTCTTTATACTGAGACAAAAGGGAAAAAACTGAAGGCTACCTATCTCCTTCATCCTGGTCAGCCTTTTCTGATAGGAAAGGTAAATTATGACATCCAGGATGAAGGTATCCAGCAGTTGTTGCATCTCGATCAGACTGATAATCAGCAGATAAAACCTGGTATGCGTTTTACTGTTGAAACATTGGATAATGAGCGTAAGCGTATTGCTGGTTTATTGTCAGATAATGGATATTTCCGTTTCAATAAGGATTTTATTCACTTTACGGCCGACACGGTGATGGGACGCAAGGATATTGCCCTGACGCTTCAGTTGAGAAAGTACAAGTCAAATAGCAATTCTCCAGAAGTTGATCACACCCGTTATCTGATACGTGATGTACTTTTCCAAAGTAATGACAGTGATCGAATTCATCTTCGTAAACAGGTACTTCTCAATGCGACCGCCATCAAAGCGGGGCGACCTTATGATGCTTCTGCTTTGCAGCGGACATACAATAATTTCGCCCGCCTGCAAGCTGTAAAATATACGAATATTAAATTTGCGGAAGTGCCGGATACCAATTTGCTGGATTGCCATATTCAGATAAGTACCAATAAGCCTTCTACTATATCATTCCAGCCAGAAGGTACAAACACAGCTGGTGACTTGGGTGCTGCTGCATCCATTACCTATACCAATCGCAATCTCTTTCATGGTAGCGAACAGTTGAGTATAGAGTTTCGTGGTGCATATGAGGCAATTACCGGTTTGGAAGGTTATCAGGATCAGAACTATACGGAGTTTTCCGTAGAAACGAAATTAGTTTTCCCACGTTTCCTGGCTCCATTTCTTTCCAAGAGTTTCAGGCGCAGACAGACGGCAAGTTCTGAGTGGGCTGTAAGTTGGAATTTTCAGAATCGCCCTGAATTTCATCGTAGAGTCTTTTCATCTGCATGGCGTTATCGCTGGAGTGAACCGAAGCATCATCTGAATTACCGCTTTGATTTGCTGGATCTCAATTATGTGTATATGCCTTGGATCTCTTCTACGTTCAAGCGTGATTATCTGGATAATGCGGAAAACAGAAATGCTATCCTGCGTTATAACTACGAGGATATCTTTATCATGAAGGCTGGTTTTACTGTCAGTTATACGGATGGTGTAGATGCTGTCAGGGCTAATTTTGAGTCGGCAGGTAATCTGCTGAATGGAGTATCTAAGGGATTTGGATTTAAAACTAATTCTCAGGGACAACATACTTTGTTTAATATCGCTTATGCGCAGTATGTGAAGTTGGATTTTGATTATACTCATCTGTTCCAGTTTGATAAGCGTAATGCCTTGGCTCTTCATGCTGGTCTGGGAGTTGCTTATCCTTATGGTAATAGCACGGTGCTGCCTTTTGAAAAACGATATTTCTCTGGCGGTGCCAATTCCGTAAGAGGTTGGAGTGTAAGAGAATTAGGTCCGGGTAAGTTTAAGGGAACTGACGGCCGTATCGATTTTATCAATCAGACAGGTGATGTCAAACTTGACTTAAATGCTGAGTATCGCTCTTCTTTGTTCTGGAAATTGCAGGGTGCGCTCTTCATAGATGCAGGTAATATCTGGACGCTCCGCAATTATGCAGAACAGCCTGGAGGTCAATTCAAGTTTACTGAATTCTATAAGCAAATAGCCGCTTCATACGGTATGGGTCTGAGATTGAACTTTGATTATTTCATCTTGCGATTTGATATGGGTATGAAAGCTATCAATCCTGCTTATGAATCAGAAAAGGAACATTGGTCTATCTTCCATCCAAAGTTGAGCCGTGATTTCGATTTTCACTTTGCAGTAGGTTTGCCTTTCTAAAGAGGGAAGGGCAAACCTATTTTTGCAAGGTAGGTAACTGCTTGAGTTCTACTTTCCATTTGCCATTATGGATAGTCATCGGCAATGTGAGTTTCGACTTGTTGATGAGACGGGCCTCTTTACCAATTGTATCCATTTGTAGAAAATTGGTTATTTCCAGATTGACGGTAGCAGATACTTCATCTTCTTTGAAGTCTATGTCTCCAATTTCGATGTGTGCATCTTCATTTTTTGCTTTCAGAAGTTCTATATCTGCTGGGTGTACGTTGCTTGCGGCATAGCGTAGCCAAACCTTAGATTCGGGGGTGCAAAACCTGGCTGCCTTTTCAAAATGCCAATTATAATAATAGGTAGCGAAGGAATCAACGTCTGCTTTCAGTTGTTCTTCACTTCCTTTATGTGGCTGGCAACTCATGAGGGACAAAAATCCGAATAAACTTCCGCATACAATTGAAGAAAGTATGGGATAAAAGCGTTTTTTTGTATATGTGATTACATTTCTTACCATAAAGCTGATGTTTAAATCCTATTAATTTGCTAAAAATTGCTACAAAGGTACTAAAAAACTTTGTAATATGAGTTTTTTTTGCTAATTTTGCATGAAAATATAATTTTAAATGCTGAGATTTATTTCCTTCGGCAGTGGAAGTAGTGGTAATTGCTACTATCTTTACACTGAGACGGATTCTATATTGATAGATGTTGGCGTCGGATTGAGAAGCTTGAAAAAGCATTTTCATAATTATGGCATGCAGTTTGAGGATATTCATCATATCCTGGTTACTCATGATCATGCAGACCATGTTAAGTCTGTGGGAAGTTTGAGTAATGATTTTCATCTACCGGTATATACAACCCGTAAAGTTCACATGGGGATAGAGAGGAATTATTGTGTTCGCAAGAAGATTGTTCCGCAAAATGTCCATGTCATAGAAAAAGGGGTTCCTTTTACTCTGGGAGAGTTTAAGGTTACACCATTTGGAGTTCCTCATGATAGTACCGACAATGTGGGCTATTTTGTGGAACAGGGTGGTGTGTGCTTCTGTCTGCTTACTGATGTCGGACATATTACAGAAGAAATGCACAAATTCATAGGTCGTGCTAATTATCTGGTAATAGAAGCAAACCATAGTGTTGAAATGTTGTTGCAGGGTAATTATCCTCAATATCTGAAAGATCGTATTCTGGGTTCTAACGGACATCTGAGTAATGATGCTTGTGGAAAGGCGCTTGCCGAATATGCAACTTCTAATCTCCGACATGTTTGGCTCTGTCATCTTAGTGAAGAAAATAATCATCCGGAATTGGCACGGAAGACTGTTGAACATGTTTTGAGAAGCTATGGCATTGTGGCAGGAAAGGATTTTGGTTTGGAAGTGCTGAAACGTAAAACTCCGAGTGAAATCTATAAGTTATTATAATTTGTATACAGAAGGGGGTGTATTAAGCTGATAATTTTGCTTGATACACCCCTTTGTTATAGAATTATCTGTTGTTGCATTATCTGCAAACAAAATCTATTTCTTTTCTTCTTTCTGTTTGTTTAGCCTTTTGATGACAGAATAAGCATCATAAAGACCTAATTCTCCTGCTTTAGACAAATCTTGGATGCCAGTAGCCTTATTGCCAGTTTTTGAACGTGCTATACCTCTATTATAATATGCTTCTGCCAGTTTGTTGTCTATCTTGATGGCCATGGTATAGTCGTCAATGGCCTTGGATAATTCCTTGCGGTTAGCGTGCAGATTACCTCTATTATAATAAATGTATGCATTATTGTTCTTGCTCAGACGGATAGCATCACTGAAATCTGCTTCTGCAGAATGGATGTTGATAATAGGCTGTCCCTCAGAAACGTTGAATTCGTCCATTTCTGTCTGACAAACGGCTCTTTGCCAATATGCTAATGCGTTGGTGTCGTCCAACTTGATGTATTCTGTGAAATCACTGATGGCTGCCTCGAAATCACGCAATACTGCATTGGCAACAGCCCTGTGTATCAGAAGTTCCTTCTTTCTTTCGTCATCTTTTGCTACGCTTAATTCTGCCGATAGCTTATCAATTAGCGAGAATATTTTCATAGAGCCGTTCTCGTCCAGCTGTTCCTTGTTGCATACGATGTAGAGCTTTGTGTCCTTATTTTGTTTGTTCTGGATATTGAGTTGCTCTACGTCCCTGTCGAATGCCTGTACACCCGTAATATTTTGTGTACTTGGGAAATAACTGATTCTGTACATAGGGAGATAAGCAGTCTCCACCAATCTGTTTTGAATGCGTCCGCGATACTCACTCTTGTATTCGTGCTCGTATTTTGGTTCGTCTTCTACTACAAGGCTTGCAAACTTATTCGGATCAATTTCTGAGCGTTTACGTATTTCTTTCTTGGTCTTGGAGCTCCATCTCGGTTGTATTCCCAGATGTTTGTTCATTTGTGCTTTAAGTATGCGGAATTCGTCAAGCTCCGCCTTGTTTGTCATGCCAAGTCGTCTGTAACAGTTGGCACGATAGGAGAGCCCTGTCCAGAAATTAGGAAATTGATTGATTACCGTTGTAAAGTCACGGATGGCTGCACGGAGATTTCCTGTTTTCTCATGCAGGAGCGCACGGTTGAAAATCGCCATGAAATTTTGTGGCTCCATCTTGATGACGAAGTCAAAGTCGGAGATAGCTCTGTTATCGTCTCCTAGTTGTACACGCATCAGACCACGGTTGTAGTGTGCGAGAAAATTATTTGGATCCAAATCCAGTGCATTGTCGTAATCGCTCATAGCTCCCCTCAGATTGTTGAGGTTGATACGAGCCAAGGCTCTATTGATATAGTTGCTTACATTGTTTGGCTTGAAATGCAAAGACTTGGTGAGAGCCTCATCGGCAATGTTCCATTCTTTTCTTGCGAGAGCCATGTAGGCACGTGTGGTCCATGTATCTCCATCGTATGGATTGAGTTCCAGACTTTTATCCAGCCATTTTTCGGCACTTATGGTATCTTTTTTCTGGAGATACACTTCTGCCTTGAGGGAATATGCATTGGAAAAGTCATGCCACTGCTTGATGATAGAATCAAGTTGTGCCAGAGCAGGATCGTATTTCTTGTCCTGCATCAGACAGAGCGCACGGTTGAACCAATAGTTGCGATTTCTCGGTTCAATCTTGATGGCAGAATTGTAATCCTGGATTGCCTCATCATATTTGCTCTGTCTGATACGGCAAATAGCACGTAGGTCATAGATATCATTGATATAAGGGTTGAGATGCAATGCTTCTGTAGCATCGCTCTCTGCACCCGTATAGTCATCGAGGCTGAATTTAGCCACGCTGCGATAATACCATGGTTCATAGAGATATGGCTTGGCGCCGATTGCCAAATTAAAGTATTTGATAGACAAAACATAGTCTTCGTAATACAGAGCACTTCTGCCTGCAGTAATGAGGCGATCTACTCGATATTGCGCAGCAACCGGTGCTATAGACAATGCAAGGAAAGCTATAGCCAAGAATCTCTTTTTGTTCATACTGAATGTATAAATAGAACTAAAACCTATTGAAAATGCTTTTTCGCTGATTAGCGACGAATTTTAGTGCGATAAGCACAGCGGAATTTGCCCTTGATGATGTTTTTAAGTTTACCGGCAATCATGTTTTTGCGTAGAGGTGAAATGCGATCTACAAACATGGTGCCCTCCAGGTGGTCAAATTCATGCTGCATAACTCTTGCCAGATAACCTTCCACCCATTCGTCGTGCTCCTGATACTCTTCATCAAGATATTTCACATGGATACGGGTAGGGCGGGTAACTTTTTCTGAGATGCCTGGGATAGACAGGCAGCCTTCTTCCAAAGACTCTGTCTTGCTTTCCTCGTCGCGCTCGATGATGTGAGCATTGATAAATGCTTTTCTGAAACCTTTGTACTCAGGAAAATCCTCGCTAAGTACATCTAAATCGATAACAACAACACGGATGTCGAGACCAATTTGGGGAGCTGCAAGACCCACTCCATTACTTGCGTCAAGAGTTTCATACATGTTGGAAATCAGCTGTTTCAGTTCCGGATAATCCGGAGTAATATCTTCAGCCACTTTTCTCAATACGGGCTGACCATATATATAAATAGGTAAAATCATTTTCTGGATTGCAAAAAATCTTGTAAAATAATGGTGGCGCTAATCTCGTCCACCAGTCCTTTGTTTTCTTTTCTCACTTTCTTCTTTACTCCGCCGTCTATCATTGCTCGATGGGCGAGTACAGAAGTGAATCTTTCATCATAGTACTCAATGGGAATCTCCGGGTGTGCCTTGCGCCATCTGTTGAAGAAGTTCTCTACACGCGCCAGGTTTTCGCTGGGTTGCCCGTTGGGCTGCATCGGTTTGCCGATGACAATGCGCTCCACCTGTTCCTTTTGTATATAGCCTTCGATGAAGGCAAATAGTTCTGATGTAGCAACAGTGGCCAACCCACCTGCAATAATCTGCAATGGGTCGGTCACTGCCAGTCCGGTACGTTTCTTACCGTAATCTATGGATAAGATGCGCATTATTTCTTAAAGAGCAACCAAGCGTCTGGGTACTTGCTGGCACGGAGTTCGTTACGGCTCTTTACAGCACCAGCCTTATCTACGAATGTGGAAGCAACCACACGATACATGTTGCGCTCATTGTTGAATACGATTTGTGCGTCATAGCCAGAACTCTTCAATGTGTTGTAGAGACCCTCAGCGTTAGCCTTCAAAGAGAAAGAACCTACTACTACGCTGAAATTCTGGAGACCAGAACCTGCAACGAGTGATACATTCTCCTGACGTACTGATGCATTATCTACTTCTGTATTTGTTGATTCGCTAGGAGTAGTTGTCTCCAATGGAGTAACAACTGGTTCAGTCGTTGTAGGCTGCTGTACTTCCTGAGCCTGTGCTTTCTCGTATGCTTTCTTATACATGCTTTCTTTAGACTTACAACTTGCAAGTGCCAAAACAATGCACAAGCCCAAGCTCAAAACTGATAATTTCTTCATAACTTGATGTTTTTATTGTTTAACTTATTTGATTTCTTTGTTGTTTAGAGTGATATAATCACCAACCGTTGACAATTCGTGTCGCTTTCGTTCTGCGAAAATACAAATAATATTGCAAATACAACAAGAAACATCGCATAAAGTTTGTTAAAACATGGGTAATACAACACCTTTAAATAAAAATTAAGGAAAAAATCATTGTTTATTGAATATTATTTAGTATATTTGCAACATAAAGAAGTCATCGGACCATCTTTTAAGGTTAGCCCGTTGATCTCTTGATAACATGTTTAACAATAAAAACTTTGTAATTATGAAAGCATTAGGTTACATTGGAGCTTTCCTCGGCGGTGCAATCGCTGGTTCAGCTTTAGGTTTGATTTTTGCTCCTGAGAAGGGTGAGGATACACGTAGCAAGATTGCTGATGCTGTTGACAATTTCTGCAGCAAGCATAACATCAAGCTTAGCAAAAAAGATGTTGATGATTTGGTAGATGACATCAAGGACGCTGCTCCTGAGGTATAATTTATCATGTCTTTTAGAGGACGATAATTTCTCATGATGTTTTCTAACGATAAAAATGTAGAAACTATTGGGCAACTTGTTGAAGTGCTCAAACACTACATCGGACTTCAGACGGAATACGTGAAGCTCGATGTAGTGGATAAAGTGGTACGCTTGCTGACTGCCTTAACTGTTACCGTAGTGTTAGTCGGTCTGCTCATGATTGCCCTTATTTATTTGTCTTTTGCCTTGGCTTATGGCTTGGGTGAACTTATTGGAAATAATGTCTGGGGATTCTGCATCGTTGCGGCTATATACCTATTTATATTAGTGGTATTCATTATATTCCGCCATCAATGGATTGAACGTCCTTTGGTGAAATTCCTTGCCGGTATTTTCATGCAAAAATAATGATAAGATGATGAGTCAAGATAATTCTAATCCGACGCAATATAGTTCATTGACAGAAATCCGTTTGCGAAAAGAATTGCTGCAAAAGGATATCGAGGCTGATGATGCAAGAATCAAGGCTTTGTGGAAATCATTATTTTCAAAGCCTGATGCATTGTCCAAGAACGCAAGCCCAAGCAAAAGAATGCAGAGTCTGTTCTCCATCGGTGTTAGCGCTTTCGATGGTGCTTTGCTGGCTTGGAAACTTTATAGAAAATTCAAAAAAGCATAAAAAAAGGGTCACCGCTGTGACCCATTCCTTGTTAACCTTAAATCTAATACTATGAAAAACACACGTACAAAAATAGTTATTATATTCGAAATAGCAATGGATTTTTATGAAAATCTGTTTATTTATAACAAATTTTAATGCTTACATACTTGTGCTTAAATAAAATTAAGGCTAAATGCGATACTATAAGCATCAAGCATTTAGCCTTTATCTCGTTGAATTTATGCTGAAAAAAGTTATGTTATAATTTCAGCTAACTTTAATCTTACGTTTAGATTCTTATTACCTGTTTTACTCCCTTTACTGCACTCAGTTTCTTGATGAGTGTTTCTGTCTTTGTTGCATCATCTATCATGACTGTTACGTTACCCGAGAAGAGTCCATCCTTGGAGGAGATGTTGATTCCGCGCATCACGAGTTTATCCTCTTTGGAAATAATGTTGGTAATGTTGCTGACAATACCGATATCATCATTGCCGATAATTCGCAGAGTAATGGCATACTTGGAAGAACCTTTACCGCTCCAGCGGGCTCTTACGATACGGTAACCGAAACGTCTGCGCAATTCGCGGGCATTTGGACAGTCGGTACGGTGAATCTTGATTCCCTTGTTGATGGTTACGAAACCAAAAATCGGATCACCATAGATAGGGTGGCAGCAATGAGCAAGTTCGAAGTCTATACCTTTGAGATTTTCGTCTATGGTAAGTACGTCGTCGCTTTGCTTCACCAGTTCCTCTGTAGGATTTTCGTATTCGAAGTTGGCTGCGCTCTCAGCAGGCTTTGTGGCGTTGGACAAGTTGAGATCGTGGTCTCGTTCTGCCACATATCTGTCGATAACGCTGTTGACATCCAGTCTTTCTTCTGCTATATCTTTATAGAAATCCGAGTTCTCTTTGTAGCCCATCTTCTTGATGATACGAGCCATCGTACTTTCATCAATATCGATTTTGCGGTTTTTGAATCGTCGTTCGATGAGTTCCTTGGCAAGAAGTCCGTCCTTCTTCTGGGTTTCCTTGAGGGCGAGTCTGATTTTTGCCTTTGCCTTCGAGGTCTGTACGATATTCAACCATTCTTGCCTTGGCTTTTGATTGCTCTGGGTGAGAATCTCAATCTGATCGCCGGAATGGAGCTCTTGTCTGAAACTGACAGCCCTTCCGTTGATTTTACCTCCCACGCAGTTGTTGCCAATACGCGAGTGGATATAGTAGGCGAAATCGAGCACAGTGGCTCCTTTGGGGAAGTTGAGCAGATCACCCTTCGGGGTAAATACATACACCTCATCTTCCTTCAGATCTGTGGTGAACTGGTCCATCAATTGCAGATCGTCATTATTCTCCAGTGCACTTCGGATATTGGCAAGCCATTCGTCAATGCCGCCTTCTCCCTGTCTGATACCTTTATAGCGCCAGTGGGCAGCCAGACCATGCTCGGCGATATCGTCCATACGTTCTGTTCTGATTTGGACTTCCACCCATTTCTTTTCCGGACCCAGTACGGTGGTGTGCAAACTTTCATATCCATTACTCTTAGGTACGGATAACCAGTCGCGCATACGCTTCGGATTAGGCTGATACATGTCCGTGATGATGGCGAACACTTGCCAGCACTGTTTGTATTCCATTTCACGAGGCACATCAAGGATGATTCTGATGGCAAACAGGTCATATACACCTTCAAATCCGCATCCCTGCTTTTTCATTTTCTGCCAGATGGAATGAATGCTCTTAGTTCTTCCCTTCATGTGATATTTCAGTCCAGCCTCATCCAGCTTTTCCTGAATAGGTTTGATAAAACGGGCGATATAAGAATCTCGGGATGCTTTTGTGGCATTCAATTTCTCCTTTATTAAATAATAGGCATCATGCTCCAGGTACTTCAGACTGAGATCTTCCAGTTCGCTCTTCAGCTTATAGAGACCCAATTTGTGGGCAAGTGGGGCATAGAGGTAACTAGCTTCCTCGCTGACTTCTTTTTTTGCCTCTTCCTGCTTCGTGTCCCTTATCTGTCGCATCACATTCACGCGGTCTGCTATCATGATGAGGATGACACGCATGTCTTCTGAAAACGAGATAAGCAGATTTCTGAAATTCTCGCTTTCTATAATAGGATTACGTTTGTACAGATCGTGAATGCGGAGAAGACCTCCGATGATGTGCTCCACGTTGTCACCATATTTGCGTTTGATGTCTGCTAATGTCTGGTATCCGTCGATGACGCTGGTCTGCATCAGTATGGAAATGACACCATCTCGTTTCAGACCAATCTCGTTGACAGCTATTTCTGCCGTCTGGAGTGCATGCAAAATAGGATTCAGTCCAAACACGTCACGGCGTATCTGGTGATTTTCGAAAGCATGGTGGATATCCTCACGCAAATGGGTTTCATCTTCCTGCGTGAAAGTCTCTCCGATGGCATTTCTCAATCTTTCGAGGATGAGCATGGTTTGCTCCTTCTCTTCGGGTGTAAATGTAAAAAATTCGTTCATTTTTATCCCTCCTTGTTAATATTTTGCTGCAAAGGTACAAAAAATCGCGCAAATATTTCGCATTTTCAAAAAAAGTTACTATATTTGTGGCATAATCGCATAAAATAACATAAATGTGGTATTATGAATCAGCAAGATCTAAATCAAATCAAGACTCGTGGCATTAGCGAGCAACAAATTGAACATCAGTTGGAGCAGATCAAGAATGGGTTTCCTTTCTTGAAGCTTGAGGCTGCTGCCGCTATCGGAAAGGGCATCATGGCTCCTACAAATGATGAAGTGAAAAACTATGAGCAGGCTTGGAATGAGTACAAGGCTGAGGGGCACAAAATAGTGAAGTTTGTACCTGCATCCGGTGCTGCCAGTCGTATGTTCAAGAACATGTTTGCTTTCTTGAGCGCTCCTTACGATGTACCTACTACAGACTTTGAGAAGCATTTCTTCGAGAACATCAAGAAGTTTGCTTTCCGTGAGGCTCTCTGTGACAAATGTCGTGAGAATGAAGGAAAGGGCATCAAGAAACTGATGGGTGAAGGTAACTATAAGGCAGTGGTGGCTAACCTTTTGGAAGCAAAGGGACTCAACTACGGTCAGTTGCCTAAGGGTTTATTGCTCTTCCATGAGTATTCTGCTGAAGAGGTGCGCACTCCTATGGAGGAGCATCTGGTAGAAGCTGCTCTCTATGCAAGTAGCAATGGTGAGGCTAACGTACACTTTACAGTTTCTCATGACCATTTGGAACTTTTCAAGCAGAAGGTGGCAGAGAAGGCAGATTTCTATGCAGAGAAGTTTGGTGTGAAGTATAACATTTCTTTCTCTGAGCAGAAACCAAGCACCGATACGATTGCTGCAAATCCTGACAATACGCCTTTCCGCAATGAGGATGGCAGCTTGCTGTTCCGTCCAGGAGGTCATGGCGCTCTGATCCAGAATCTGAATGAGATTGATGCCGACGTTGTCTTTGTGAAGAACATTGATAATGTAGTGCCAGATCGCTTGAAGGCAGATACAGTTACCTATAAGCAGGTTATTGCTGGTATTCTGGTTACTCTTCAGAAGAAAGCTTTCGAATACATGAATTTGCTTGACTCTGGTCTTTATAATCATGAGAAATTGGAGGAGATGATCCGCTTCGTTCAGCGTGATCTCTGTTGCCGTCGTGCAGATATCAAGGAATTGGAGGATGCCGAACTGGTTATTTATTTGCGTAAGAAATTGAACCGACCTATGCGTGTCTGCGGTGTTGTCAAGAACGTAGGTGAGCCTGGTGGCGGTCCATTCCTTACATATAATAATGATGGTACTGTAAGTTTGCAGATTCTTGAGAGTTCTCAGATTGACACAAACAATGAGGAATATATGAAGATGTTTACTCAGGGTACTCACTTCAATCCGGTAGATCTCGTTTGTGCTACAAAGAACTATAAGGGCGAACCATTTAATCTGCCTGATTATGTGGATCCTACTACTGGCTTTATTTCAAGCAAGAGTAAGAATGGTAAGGACTTAAAGGCATTGGAGTTGCCTGGCCTGTGGAATGGTGCGATGAGCGATTGGAACACCGTCTTTGTAGAGGTTCCTCTGAGCACTTTCAATCCAGTAAAGACCGTCAACGACTTGTTGCGTGATCAGCATCAGGCTGTCATTGGCGGTGTAAAGCACGAAGGAGGTTGCTGCTGCAAGCACTAATTTGATTGCGCCTATTTATCCTGCACTTACTATGATTAGTGCATATATATAATAAGGTGTAGGAAGAATATGATGCGGCGCAAGAGGACCTCTATAGGGTAATATCGGAAAAAAGTAAAGAAACATAGCAGAGATTCAAAAGTTTTTTGTACCTTTGCAGACTGAAAGCAGCGCTCCGGTCTGTCGCTGGCATTCCTTTATGGGGATGCGGGAGGAAAGTCCGGGCAGCATAGGGCATCCCACTTCCGAAAATAGAAGCTATTGGTGACAGTAGGTGTCGGCAGAAGAAAATAACCGCTTTTACTATCTTGCTCTTTGAGTGGGGTGGTGAGAGTAAGGGTGAGAAGGTGGTGTAAGAGACCACCAGCTGGCGGGTGATCGTCAGGCTGTGCCATCTGGGAGCTGTAAGCTCATGTAAACCGCAGTTTGAGGGCGGCTCGTCTGAAGTCTTCGGACTACTGTGGAGGGTAGAGTGCTTGAACCTAAGGGTGACTTTAGGGCTAGATAAATGGCAGACTCTGTTCTTACTTCTGGTAGGATACAGACAGAACTCGGCTTATAGGGGCACTGCTTTCTTTTTTTTACTGAAAAGTATGAAGGCGAAGGTTTCTCGTGATAAGATACCTTTGCTTTTTTCTTTTGTAATTGTTGTGGTGATTTTTGCAGGAATATTCAATATTTAATATATTAATAAAATGAACTTAAAAGATCCAGAGAAGGAGTTTTTTGATGACTTCGAACATAAGGTGACTGACAAGATCAAAAAGTATGGCGACCGTTCTAACTTCCCAAAGTTGGAAGATTATGGTATTGAGCGGATGGAGTTGGAGGATTACCTCTTTGACAAGCAAGCCATCATGGATATGGGTGGTACTCCTCGCCATAAGATGACTGTTGGAGGTATTATTACTTTGATTCCAATCATCATCTTATCTGCAATGCCAGATAGTGCCTACGTTTATGGCAAGACCTGGACGTCCGTCTTGGCGATAGTCATCGGTTTGATGCTGACCCTCTGTTTTTATGCGGTTCTGAAAGCTATCATCCAAATGAGATTGAGCAAGCATAAAGATCCCAAGTTTGAGACTTACATAAAGGCTGTGCTCTTCTATCAACCTACAGAATGAAGTAGGCTGAACTCATTTTTATTGGGGTGCTTAGTGTCATATTGGTGGTGCAGATTTCCAGCTAAAAAAAGGCACTTGGGTGGTAGGTTTTAATGAAGCGCTTTGTTAGATGCTAATGATGCGCTTTATTAGATGTTAATGATGCGCTTCGTTAAGTTGCGCTTTTTTTTAGCGAATATTTTACGCATAAAAAAAAGAAAGTAGGTCAAAAACGGCCTACTTTCTTTGAGTAATATCTTAAATTGATATGATTATACGATACCCTGAGCCATCATAGCCTTAGCTACCTTCAAGAAACCTGCTACGTTAGCACCCTTTACATAGTTAACGTAACCGTCAGCCTCTGTACCATACTTCACACAGTTAGCGTGAATGTCGTTCATGATGTCGTGGAGCTTAGCGTCAACCTCCTCACGAGACCACTTCAAACGCTCTGAGTTCTGGCTCATCTCGAGACCTGATACTGCAACACCACCTGCGTTGGCAGCCTTACCTGGAGCGTAGAGAATCTTAGCATCCTGGAATACCTTGATAGCCTCTGGAGTAGATGGCATGTTAGCACCCTCGCTGACAGCGATCACACCATTAGCGATGAGAGCCTTAGCAGCTTCCTCGTTGATCTCATTCTGAGTAGCAGATGGGAGAGCGATGTCTGCCTTCTCAAACCAAGGCTTTGCACCCTCTACATACTTCACGCCATATTTCTCAGCATACTCCTTGATACGACCGCGCTCTACGTTCTTGAGTTCCATGATGTAGTCGAGCTTCTCGCGATCGATACCATCTGGATCGTAGATGTAACCGTCAGAGTCAGAACATGTCACTGGCTTAGCACCCAACTCGATCAACTTCTCCATTGTATATTGAGCAACGTTACCAGAACCAGATACCAAAACAGTCTTGCCCTTGATGTCGATGTTCTTTGTAGCGAGCATGTTGCAGAGGAAGTAAACGTTACCGTAACCTGTAGCCTCAGGACGGATACGAGAACCACCGAACTCCTGACCCTTACCAGTCAAGACACCCTGAAACTGGTGAGTCAACTTCTTGTACATACCGAAGAGGTAACCTACCTCACGGCCACCAACACCGATATCACCTGCTGGAACGTCCTCGTCTGGACCCATGTGACGGTAAAGCTCAGTCATGAAAGCCTGGCAGAAACGCATCACCTCGTTGTTGCTCTTACCACGTGGAGAGAAGTCAGAACCACCCTTAGCACCACCCATTGGGAGAGTAGTCAAAGAGTTCTTGAATGTCTGCTCGAAAGCCAAGAACTTCAAGATGCTCAAGTTTACAGACTTGTGATAGCGAATACCTCCCTTGTATGGACCAATCACGTTGTTGTGCTGGATACGGTAACCCATGTTAGTCTGAACGTTCCCCTTATCATCTACCCATGATACACGGAATTCGATGATACGGTCTGGAATGCAAAGACGCTCGATGAGGTTTGCTTTCTCAAACTCAGGGTGCTTGTTGTACTCTTCCTCGATGGTACCAAGTACCTGACTAACTGCCTGAATGTATTCAGGCTCATTAGGGAATCTTCTCTGGAGATTCGCGATGACTTCTGATGCTTTCATAATCTTAATCTTTTATTGAGTTTAAAATTTTTATTTTCTTGTTTGCGGTTGCAAAGGTAAAGAAAAAGATTGAAATAACAAACAAAAAGAAAGAAAAAATGATGTAAAAGTAGAAAAAAGTCACTTTTTTAACTTTTTGTAAGACGAAAGGGCCTATTTTTGTGTCCGTACACCTTATTATATATAGGGAATGCCTAAATTTATATCTGTAGTGTATCGAATAGGATAGTAGGGTACCACTTTTATTTTTGCGTGGGCAGGGAAAAAATTGCGCCTGCCCACGCAGAAAAAATCCTCGGCGAAAGGAAATTTCCTTCTGCCGAGGATTCTGATGTTTATGATAGGAAGTAAATTGTTACTTCTGTTTCGTTATTTTACTTTTTTAGCATTACTTCTTGATAACCTTCTTGGTCTTTCCGTCAGTGGTCTTCACAATGTAAACATTGCCAGAAGTCATAGAACTAACCTGCTGACCAGCGAGGTTGTAGATGGCGTTGATGCCGTTAGGGAGAGTAACGGTCTGAGGCTTGTTGATGCCGTTTACCAAACCAGGGAAGGTTACTGTACGAGTGACAAATGTTTTTAAGTCATTTGAAGTAACCGTAATTGTTACATATGTTGCTTCATCATCAGCTGTTATCTTCTTGGTTACGTAAGCACCTGCGCCTTCCGCTACAATGGTAAAATCTTCAGGTTTAACTTTTTTGTCGTATTTCTCTATGTTTATGTTTCCAGATTCATCAAAATCAGTCAATTCTTCATTGTTGAAAGAAACTGATTTAAAACCAGCATTATATACAAGTTCTACATCATCTACATAGAGAATGTCTGGATCCTTAGAGTTTTTGCTACCACCTCCAGGTTCTGCGCATGTAGAGATTGTAACAAGAGCAGCCTTAGGGGTTTCCTTATCCTTTGCGTATGTAAATGGAATGGAAATTTCTTGCCAAGCATCTTTTGTATCTGCTATTGTTTTATTCTCTGCACGTGCGATGATATTATCATTGTAATCATCAACTTCTGGGTCTTGTACGTATTTCCCGTTTGTGAGAATAGCTTTGGCAGATGCTGTAACATGATCACTGTAAGTTTCAACTTTTCCCAACCAATTTTTAGCACTTCTTTCCCCCACATGATACTTTACGCTCATCTTAATAAAGTCTGGCTTATTAGTCAGCACTGCGTAGAATGGATTATTATCAACATCAAGGTCTGTCTTACTAAAATCAAGGAATGAGCAATTTTTTTTGTTTGAAGCAGTCATGGCTCCTGCTTGAATGCGCCCCGTTGTAATGGTTCCGTTGGCAGAGACAGAAAAAATGCTTGAGGATTTTATCATGACGGACTTAGTGCCTTCGCTGCTCTCTGGTTTGTCTTCTGATTCCCACGTACGCTGTCCTGCTGCTGTTCCTGCTAACGAGCCTGCAAGGTTACCTTTATAGAAGGAATGCCATCCGATTGGTTCTTTGCTCTTTTCTGAAAATTCTTCGAATCCAGAGTTTGGTAATTGACCCATCTGGTTGGCATCGTTACCTAATTTCACACCCACAATCATGCCTCCTGCAAGTGGAATATTCAAAATCGCATTGAAATTTCCACCTTTGAGTTGACCTTTGAGAAGAATAGGAAGGTCGCCTAAACCAGGACCCATCCAATCTTCAACAGAAGCATCGTCACCCTGAGTGATTTGAATGGTTTGTTGGGTTTCCAAAGCGGTTACGTTTCCGCATTCTGTTGCTTCTACGTTCTCAATATGAATATTTCCAACTCCCATGCCACCCATAGCAAAGTTTTTGAGGTCCATGGTGTATTTGCCATTGTCCTGCTTGGTGACAGATACTGTAACGTCTCCTGCAGGTATATCATCAGAACCACTGATGCTTACAGCCAGAGGACAAGTGTAATTTTCGGCAGATGCAGACATCAGTGCAAGTGCCAATGCTACTGAAGTAAATAATTTTTTCATATTTTCTTTGTTTAAATTAAGTTTTTATTTCAATTGATAAATCAAACCGATAGTTCCGTAGATAGGGTATAATGATTGATCTAATACTGTAAAGTTTTTCTTGAAGATTTCTGAAAGACCCCATGTCAGACCAGCATAACCTCCCCATCGTTTTGAAAAGTACCAATCAGCACCTACGTCTATACCGAATTGCCAGTTGCGCATATCTCCAGAAAAATCGTATTCCCCACGTTCGCCATCTGTGTTACCAAGTTCAACTTTCATTCCCGTTGGATCACCTTGACGCAAATAGCCATCATAGGCATATCCGTCAAATTTATGTGAGGTGACATAAGAGAAATATGGACCTAACTTGATTCTTACCTTTTCAGATATATCATAGGTTGCTTGTATTGGTATTGTTGCCAAACTTTGATCTACTTTAGTGACTACATTTCCAGTGAACATACCTTCCAATTCTCTGTCGCCACATTTCATTTTCATGTGGTAATTCTTAACGCCAGCATCTGTTTTCATGCCTTTATTTTCAAAGTGGAGGCCAAACATAATTCCCCAACTGTCATTGAAAGGGTGGAAAGCGTCGAAACCTAATATAAAATTAGGACGAACAGAATAGCTATGAAGGGTGCGAATAGTAGCAGGCATTCCTATAGGAGCTGTTCCTCCCAAATTGTAGCCACCTCTTACGTAGTAACTGTAGTTTCTTAGGAGACTGTTACTTTTTACCTCTCCGTATTGATTCGTCCAACCAAAAGTTGGCGTATTTGCTGCTGTTATGAGCAGAATTGATAATATTGAAATTTTGTTCATCTTATTCATCTCCCTTTTCACATGTTATACGGAATTTATCAACATATAAGGTGCTGCCTATGGCTCCCATGAATGATGCTCCATCCACACTGGATGAACATACAATAGCTAAACTATAGCCCATGTTCTTGAGTTTCTCCATGTCGATTTCCTTTCTTTTTTCAAACTCTAAGTCAAAATGAGTCCATTCTGGTGTGTTATCAATGTCTGGCACCTTTGCTATGGCTACTATTTGTTCGCTTGTTTGTACGTTGCTGCCATCAAGAAAGATAGCTTCTCCTTCCGCATTATGATTGTCGTAAAGTACAGCATAGATGGTACCATAATCCAATTTGCCCTCTACAACATTCTTCTTTTTGTCGGTAAATTTATTACCTCTTTGGTATTTGTAATAGCCGCTGAATCTGATTGGCAAGAAACTGACAGGAATACCAAATTGAGTAGTTTTCATTGCATCCTTCATGGCTTGAGATGCGTCGAACTTACCTAAGAATAAGTTGCCTGCTGCAATAGGCATTTTGTACATCATTCCGAATGCACCAGTGTCGCTTGTCGTTAGTTTAACGCAAGCAGTACCATCCAGTGTGCCTTCTGAACCTGCAGGAATAGGAACTGTAGGGTAGGTGTTTGGTTTGGCTGTGTTTCCTACGCTTAAGTTGTATCCAGGATTACCTGTTGCCCAATTGTTGGCTCTTGTTCCGTCATCGTTTTTGTCGCTCCATACATAATATTTATTCACAGGTTTAACCTCATTGAGGAAATACTCCTCAAAGTCATATTTCATTTCTTCGTAAAAAACAGGTGGAAATGAAAATGATACGGAATAAGAACGATTCCATTCTCCATCCTGCGAAGTAACCTTATATATAATAGGACCATTAGTAAAATCATGTATAGAACCATTTTCTGGCGTAATCTTTGCACCTTCAGTTAGTCTGAATAATGGTGCCATATTACTTATGTCTGTATGTCTTTTTACGTTGAAAGTTATGTCTTGTTCGTTGGAGAGAACTTTTACGATAGTGTCTGTGTAATTAGCGAACATTTCCAGCGGATTATCCACATGAATATATGCCTGCTCAATATCGCACTCTGCGTTAAGAGGCTCATCCTTGAAACAAGAGGTGAGGGTAGCGCTGCCAATCATAGCAGCGGCCATCAATTTAGAATATTTCATAAGCTATTAATATAATCTTTTTTACCGAGTGCAAAGTTACGATGAAAACTTGTAACTTCCAAATGTTTTTCCCTTAAAATGCATATTTGTTCTCTTTTTGGCATAAAAAAGATGAAAAATGATATGATGTACCTGAATTGCAAACTATTAGCTACTTTCTTTTATATGCTTTCACTTTGTTATGAAATATCAATAAAATAGGGGGACTTTTATTAAAATGATGAGATAAAAAATCCCCGATTCTTCGGAATCGGGGATAAAATATTTTGCATTGTTATTGAATGCGATTCAAATTGAAGCGAAAGGCTAATGATTAAGCCTTACCCTCCATCTGAGCCTTCAACTTAGCAAGTGCGTCGATATCACCGAGTGAAGTACCTGCTGCTACGTTGTTGATAGCTGCAGCCTCATTCTTGCGACCTGCGTTGTTGTGCTTGCGTGGAGCTGCTGGCTTAACATCGTCCTTGCCCTCCTCGAATGTACGAGAGTGAGAGAGGATGATACGCTTTGTCTCCTTAACGAACTCGATAACCTTGAAGTCGAGCTCCTCGCCCTTCTTAGCCATTGAGCCATCCTCCTTAGTGAGGTGCTTTGGAGTTGCGAAGCCTTCGCCACCCTCTGCGAGAGCAACTACAGCGCCCTTATCCATCATCTCAGTGATGGTACCCTTGTGGATAGAACCTGGAGTATAGATTGCTTCGTACTCATCCCATGGGTTAGTCACTAACTGCTTGTGACCAAGGCTCAAACGACGGTTCTCCTTATCAATCTCAAGAACTACTACGTCGATGTCAGCGCCTACTGTTGTGAACTCAGATGGGTGCTTAACCTTCTTAGTCCAAGAGAGGTCAGAGATGTGGATCAAACCATCAACACCTTCCTCGAGCTCTACGAAGATACCGAAGTTAGTGAAGTTGCGAACCTTTGCAGTGTGCTTGCTACCTATAGGGTACTTAACCTCGATGGTCTCCCATGGGTCTTCCTTCAACTGCTTGATACCAAGGCTCATCTTACGCTCAGCGCGGTCGAGTGTCAAAATAACAGCCTCAACCTCGTCACCTACCTTCATGAAGTCCTGAGCAGAACGCAAGTGCTGGCTCCAAGACATCTCAGATACGTGGATAAGACCCTCAACACCAGGAGCAATCTCTACGAATGCACCGTAATCAGCCATAACGACTACCTTACCCTTAACGTGGTCACCAACCTTCAAGTTAGCATCCAAAGCATCCCATGGGTGTGGAGTCAACTGCTTCAAACCAAGAGCGATACGCTTCTTCTCCTCATCGAAGTCGAGGATAACAACGTTGATCTTCTGGTCGAGTGTTACAACCTCGTGTGGATCGCTTACGCGGCCCCAAGAGAGGTCTGTGATGTGAATCAAACCATCTACGCCACCGAGGTCAACGAATACACCGTAAGAAGTGATGTTCTTAACAGTACCTTCGAGGATCTGACCCTTCTCGAGCTTACCGATGATTTCTTTACGCTGCTGCTCCAACTCCTGCTCGATGAGAGCCTTGTGAGATACAACAACGTTGCGGAACTCCTGGTTGATCTTTACAACCTTGAACTCCATTGTCTTGCCTACGAATATGTCGTAGTCGCGTATAGGGTGAACGTCGATCTGGCTTCCTGGCAAGAAAGCTTCGATACCGAAAACGTCAACAATCATACCGCCCTTAGTGCGGCACTTGATATAACCCTGGATAACTTCCTCGTTCTCAAGAGCCTCGTTAACACGCTCCCAAGACTTGCTCAAGCGAGCCTTCTTGTGAGAGAGAACCAACTGACCCTTAACGTCTTCCTGGTTTTCTACATAAACCTCAACCTTGTCACCTACCTTCAAGTCTGGGTTGTAACGGAATTCAGAAGCTGGGATAATACCGTCGCTCTTGTAACCGATGTTTACGATAACCTCTTTCTTATCAACAGAGATTACAGTACCCTCTACAACCTGATGTTCAGTTACTTTGTTAAGGGTTTCGTCATAGGCCTTCTCGAGGTCCTCTTTGCTGACGTTTGCGCTGCCGCCATTCTCAAACTCGTCCCAATTGAAGTCGTCCAATGGCTTTACGTTCTTTAAATCTGACATAAAATTAAATAAAAAATTAAAAATTAATAAAGTTAGACTTTATGTGAATTATATAAATCGGGCGCAAAATTACTCATTTTTGGCGGAATAACCCAATTTAGAGAGATGTAAATGCTGGTATTTATTGTATTTTAACATTTTTGGGCTATAAAATGGGGTTATTTCCTATTTTACCTTAATTATAAGTGAAATATACTCTATAAAAACTGCTCTGGTGCAAATACTCATTGATGATAGATAGATAGTTGATGGGCGTAAAAAGAATATTATTGCTGCTTAAGGCAATATTTCTTTCAGGTTAGCGTTTTATAATAGATGGAAAAGAAAGAAAAAGAAGATAGCTACTCTCATATTCTCAAATACACCGGCATTCTTGGCGGTGTACAGGGACTTAGTGTGCTTGTTGGTATTGTACGCAACAAGTTCGCTGCTTTGTTCTTGGGGCCAAATGGTATGGGAATGGTCTCTCTGTTGAATTCCACTATTAATATGATGGTTTCTGCTACTTCTTTTGGCATTCCTACAAGCGCAGTGCACGAAATATCAGATAATTATGACCGTGCTCCTAAACGATTACTTGAATCTATCAAGCTGATTCGCTCGTGGGTACTTCTGACTGCTGTTTTGGGCGTGTTGGTATGTGTATGTTTAGGACCACTTTTCAATAACTGGACTTTTACTTGGGGTAATCATACGCTTCATTATATGTTATTGGCACCAACGGTTGGATTGACTATTCTTGTTGGTGGGGAAATGGCCGTGCTGAAGGCTACCCGTCAATTGAAGGCTTTGGCCTATTCTTCTCTTTATGTTGTTGCAGCGTCTTTGATCATATCTGCTCCTGTATATTATCTGTGGGGACAGTCGGGAATCGTCTTCGTGCTAAACTTTCAAGCGTTTGTTCAATTAGTGTGTGTAATGCGCTATTCTTTAAGGTATTATCCTTATGTAATATCATTAAGACGTAGCTATTTGAAGTCTGGTGTTCATGTCATCAGATTAGGAATTGCGTTTGTTCTCTCCGGTGTCATCAATAGTGGCGCTGAGTTCTTGGTACGCACCTATCTTAATAATGTGGGAGATTTGGAAGAGGTGGGTCTGTTCAATGCCTGTTCTACGTTAGTATTGGTGTATGGTGGTCTCGTTTTCTCTGCTATGGAGTCTGATTATTATCCGAGATTGTCTTGTATTAAGGGAAAAGGAAGTGAACTGAATGCCTGTGTTAACCGTCAGATAGAGGTGAATACGCTTCTGATATCTCCTTTTATCATCATGCTGATTTTTGGTTTGCCTATTTTGATTCCTCTGCTTTACGATAAGAGTTTTATGGGCATTCTTCTGATGGCGCAATTTGCTGCAGTCAGCATGTTGTTCCGTGCCGTGTATCTTCCTATAGAATATCTTCCGTTATCCAAAGGGCAGTCTTTTGTGTTCTTGGGGCAGGAGACTTTTGCCGTAGTGCTTCTTTTTGTTTTTGAGATTATTGGTTTCAATTTATATGGTCTTACGGGCATGGGAATTGGCATTGTTCTTGCATATTTTGTTGAGGCCATAGCTGTATCTATCTTTAGCAGGATTTATTATTCTATGGTAATTTCTAAAAGTGCTTACCTCTATATGGGTATTGAAACGTTGTTTTGTCTTTTAGCATTGACTGTCGTTATTTCGGTAGATTTGAACTTCTATTATTGGCTGGCTGCTTTTGTCTTTTCTGCGATGAATGTTTGTTTCAGTTTGTACATTATCAAAACCAAGACGCATCTTATTGAAAAAATAATGGCATGGTTGAAGCGGTAAAAGGGCGATATTGCTAACCATATGTGGCAAAAGTGTAACAAAATACTCGTAAATTATTACTTTTCCGTTAAAACCGGTAAAAAAATCCATTCGATTTGTCGTTATATTGAGAATAATTGTTATCTTTGCGTTCGAAATGTAAAGATAATAGTTATGACATTAGTCATTGTAGGCATATTTTTGATTGGTTGTCTCCTCATTGCGACGGAGAATGTTACCAAAGTTAACCGTGCTGCCGTTGCGATTTTCGCGGGAACGGTAGGATGGGTACTCTATATTTGCTTTGGTATGGACTTCGTGACCAGTCAGCATGCGTATGAATTTTCTAACTATCTGCATGCCGATGAATGGAATATTATTCCTGACAATAGTGTTGCTGTCAAGAATTTCATTTCACGCTTTATCTTTCTGCCATACGTGGGAAGAGCGGCTGAAATCGTACTCTTCCTTTTATCTACTATGACTATTGTTGAGATCTTGAATAATAATGGTTGCTTTGATTTTATCAGCCAACTTTTGCGTACCCGTAAAAGCAAGAAAATGCTGTGGACTTTAGCAATAGTGACCTTTATTATATCTGCCAATCTTGATAATCTCACGACTACTGTGATGATGCTTACGATTATGCATGGCATTATACCGAGTCGTCGTCAGCGTATGTTTTATGGCAGTGCTATATTGCTGGCTGCCAATTGCGGCGGTGCTTTGACTGTGATTGGAAATCCTGAAGGTCTGGTGCTTTGGAATGGAGGTTTGGTTACGGCTACAGCTTTCTCTATGGCGTTGTTTTTGCCTTGTCTGGCAGCCTGGCTGATTCCTACTTATGTGATTTCCAGACAGTTGCCGGAAAGGGTAGAAACGGAGTGGATTGTGATGCCCTACAGAGGCGATGATACCCGTCTGAATGTCTGGCAGCGCCTCGTGATGCTTTTTGTGGGTATAGGGGGATTATGGTTTATTCCTACATTCCATAATATTACGAAACTGAGTCCATTCTTGGGTGCACTCTGTGTTCTCGCTATTTTGTGGGTGGTAAATGAGATTTTCAACCGTAAGCTCATGAATATGGATGCCATGGTGGATCGTCGTACACCTCGTGTGTTGCAGTATGGAGTCATTCAGATGATTCTTTTTGTAATGGGAATCATGATGGCGGTTGCTGTGGTGAAGGAAACTGGTGCTTTCAATGCGCTGACTGAGTATCTGGGTGTGGATGAACAGAATCCGAGTGTGTGGACACATGGTGTAGTGGCAGGTGTTATCAGTACAGTTTTGGATAATTTCGCTACAGCCATCAATTTCTTCTCTTTGCCTGATCTTCCTTTGCAGAATGAATTGTTGGAAGGGACGACAGATTATAGTTGCAATGGCTTGTATTGGCAGGTGATTGCTTATTGTGTCATGGCAGGTGGAAATGTATTGGGTATTGGTACGGTAAGTGGATTGGCTCTGATGAAAATGGAGCGGATGCGCATTACTTGGTTCTTCCGTAATGTTGGTTGGAAGGCTCTTTTGGGTGGCGTTATTGGACTTGCCATCCTCTGGCTCTCACATAATCTTGTTTCGGGAGCTACGTGTTTGTTGATTTAAAGAATTTATCCTTATTCTTATATTTTGATAAAAGAGTATTCTTATACTCTGGAAAATGAGAATAAAAATATGAAAAGCATTCACATTGCGTGAAAGGCACGTAATCAGAATAAAACTGAATATAAATTCAGATAAAACTAATTCAGAATAAACATATAATAATATAATAAGGTATATAGTTATGGCAAAGATTAAAACTATAGGTATTTTGACCTCTGGAGGTGATGCTCCAGGAATGAATGCAGCTATCCGTGCGGTAACTCGTGCTGCAATTTACAATGGTTTCAACGTAAAGGGTATCTATCGTGGTTATGATGGTCTTATCAATGATGAGATCAAGACTTTTACCACAGAGAATGTGAGTGGTATCATTGGTACGGGTGGTACTATGCTGAAAACAGCTCGTTCTAAGGAATTTATGACAGAAGAAGGTCGTCAGAAGGCTTTCGAGACCATTCAGAAAGAAGAAATCGATGCCCTTGTGGTTATCGGTGGTAATGGCTCGCTGACTGGTGCGATGAATTTCGCCCGCGAATTTGATGTTTGCTGCATTGGCCTCCCTGGTACTATCGATAATGACCTTTATGGAACAGATAATACAATCGGTTATGATACTACCATGAATACGATCGTGGAATGTGTGGACCGCATTCGTGATACAGCCCAGAGTCATGAGCGTATTTTCTTCATTGAGGTAATGGGACGTGATGCTGGTTTCCTTGCACAGAACAGTGCTATCGCAAGTGGTGCTGAGGCTGCTATCATTCCTGAGGACAGTACAGATGTTGACCAGTTGGCTCAGTTTATGGAGCGTGGTATCCGTAAATCTAAGAAGAGTTGTATCGTTATCGTCTCTGAAAGTCCTAAGTGTGGTGCCCTCTACTATGCAGACCGTGTGCGCAAGGAGTTCCCAGAGTTTGATGTGCGTGTTTCTATCTTAGGTCACTTGCAGCGTGGCGGTCGTCCTTCTGCCCGTGACAGAATCCTTGCTTCCCGTACGGGTTGCGGTGCTATAGAGGCCATCATACAGGGACAGAGAAATGTCATGATTGGCGTGCGTAACAATGAGGTTGTTTATGTCCCACTGTCAGAAGCTATCCGCTCAGACAAACCATTTGACCGTAAATTGATTAAGGTGCTTGATGAATTGAGCATCTAAACTTGATGATGTCAAAGCCGAATGTTGAGTGTGGGTTTCTGAAAAGAAATCTGAAAAAACACTCAACATTCAAGGTTTTGAGAATCAATGTAAAAGTAAAAATGATTTAAACGGCACTAAAAATGGTTTAAAGGAGAATTAAACTTCATTTTTATTTGGAGTTTTCTTAAATTGTTGTTACTTTTGCAGGGTCGTTAAATAAGATAACAACTCAATAATAAATAAATTAAACTTATAGCTTATGTCACAAATTAACGGACGCATTTCGCAGATTATCGGTCCTGTTATCGACGTTTATTTCGATATCAAGGGCGAGAACCCTGAGAAGGTGCTTCCAAAGATTCACGAAGCTCTAAAGGTGCAACGTTCTGACGGACGCGAATTGGTCATCGAGGTGCAGCAGCACATCGGTGAGGACACAGTACGCTGTGTCGCTATGGACAACACCGACGGCTTGCAGCGTGGCTTGGAGGTTGTCTCTACGGGCAGCCCAATCGTGATGCCTGCAGGCGAGCAAATCAAAGGTCGTATGATGAATGTCATCGGACAGCCTATTGATGGTATGAATGAATTGGACATGAAGGGCGCTTATCCTATCCATCGCGAAGCTCCTAAGTTTGACGAACTGTCAACCCACAAGGAGATGCTTGCTACCGGTATAAAGGTGATCGACTTGCTCGAGCCTTATATGAAGGGTGGTAAGATTGGACTTTTCGGAGGTGCTGGTGTAGGTAAGACCGTGCTTATCATGGAGTTGATCAACAACATCGCCAAGGGACACAACGGTTACTCCGTATTCGCTGGTGTAGGTGAACGTACTCGTGAGGGTAACGACTTGATTCGAGATATGCTTGAGTCAGGTGTTATCAAGTATGGCGAGAAGTTCCGTAAAGCCATGGAAGAGGGTAAGTGGGATCTTTCCCTCGTTGACCCAGAGGAACTTGCCAAGAGTCAGGCTACCCTGGTGTATGGTCAGATGAATGAGCCACCGGGGGCACGTGCTTCTGTAGCGCTTTCTGGTTTGACCGTAGCCGAGGAGTTCCGTGATCATGGTGGTAAGAATGGTGAGGCTGCCGATATCATGTTCTTCATCGATAACATTTTCCGTTTCACCCAGGCTGGTTCTGAGGTTTCTGCGCTGTTGGGCCGTATGCCATCAGCCGTAGGTTATCAGCCAACATTGGCTTCCGAGATGGGTGCTATGCAGGAACGAATCACTTCTACCAAGAATGGTTCCATTACCTCTGTACAGGCTGTTTATGTGCCTGCCGATGACTTGACTGACCCTGCTCCAGCTACTACATTTACCCACCTGGATGCTACCACAGAGCTTTCACGTAAGATCGCTTCTCTCGGTATCTATCCTGCTGTAGATCCATTAGGTTCTACTTCTCGTATCCTCGATCCACTGATTGTCGGCAAGGCACATTACGATTGCGCACAGCGAGTAAAACAGTTGTTGCAGCGTTACAATGAGTTGCAGGATATCATCGCCATCCTCGGTATGGATGAACTTTCTGATGAGGATAAGTTGACCGTGAACCGTGCACGCCGTGTACAGCGTTTCTTGAGTCAGCCATTCACCGTAGCAGAGCAGTTCACCGGTTTGAAGGGTGTGATGGTTCCTATTGAAGAGACTATCAAGGGCTTCAATGCTATCCTCGACGGCGAGGTGGATGACCTGCCTGAGCAGGCTTTCCTCAACGTAGGTACTATCGAGGACGCAAAGGAGAAGGCTAAGCAGTTGCTTGCAGCAGCACAGGCGTAGTCTTTAGTGAAGAGTGAAGAACGAAGAATGAAGAATTCGATAGCAATATTGGGTTATTATAAAGTTCAAAGTTCAAAGTTCAAAATTCAAAGTTAAAGATTATGTTAAAACTTAAGATAGTTTCTCCCGAGAAAATAGTCTTCCAAGGTGAAGTGGAGAGCGTTCTGGTTCCTGGAACTCTCGGTTCATTCGAGATTCTCAACGATCACGCTCCTATTATCTCCTCGCTTGAAATAGGCAAGGTGGAATACACTACCAAGGAAGGCAAGCAAGTGATGAACATACAGGGTGGATTCGTGGAATGTAAGAAAAACGAAGTAAGCCTCTGTGTAGAAGTATAGATATGGAAAAGGAAGAAAAGATGCGCTTGCAATATATCAGGCAAGTTGATATCAAGTATAAACAGATTTCGCTCTGGTTGACAGCGGGTGTGGCCTTGGCCATACTTTTTGCCTGCAGATTGTCTGCTCAATGCGAAGATATAATTGCTCAGGTGGTTAATCCTCTGATTGTGAGTGCGTTGTTCTCGCTTGTTGCAAGTACTGCTTACAGTGAAGCATGGAAAGCGATAGCAAAGTCTTCACCTGCAAATCTTGCCAAGTTTTACTTGGCGGCTTTGGTTGTGAAGTTGGTGGCTGGAATCTTGGTGTTTCTCATCTATGTACTTGTATGTGATAAGCAGAATATATTAGGCTTTACAGCTATCTTTGCTCTTTTCTATATAGTTCTTCTCGTATTCGATTGCGTTTATTTCACTCGGGTAGAGAAAAAAGGTCGTCTTTCTTAAGCGACTTTGAGACAAACAGATTAATAAATTAAAAATAAGAATTAAAGAATATGAAACATCTCAAGCAATTCCTCTTGATGGCGATGCTGCTCTTCACGCTGGCACCTCTGCAGGTATCGGCCAAGGAAAACATCGACGTGAAAGAGATATTGTGGGGTCATATCAAGGATTCTTATGAATGGCATATCACAAAGGTGGGTGACCATCCCGTAGTGATTCATCTGCCTGTCATCGTAAACACCACCACAGGCTGGCACGTGTTCTGCAGCAGCGAATTCTCGGAAGAGAAGGATGCCAATGGAGACCGTCCAGGACCTTTCAACCTGGTGATCAAGAACGCTGATGCGCAGGCGAATCCCAACAAGATAGTAGAGAAGGTGGGAGGTCAGGAGGTTCGTCCTCTCGACATCTCCATCACGAAGACCGTTTGCGTGCTCTTCATCGATGCTATCATCCTGTTGCTCTGTATCCTGATACCAGCCCGCTGGTGCAGGAACCACAAGGTGGATGACCCTGCACCAAAGGGATTTGTGGGACTGATGCACATGTTCATCATGTCGGTATATACCGATGTAATTGAGGCCACACTGGGTAAGGAAGCCCCAAAGTACGCACCATGGTTGCTTACTTGCTTCTTCTTTATCTTCGTGGCGAACATCATGGGTATCGTACCTTTCCCTCCAGGTGGTGGTAACCTGACGGGTAATATCGCCTGCACCGTATTCTTCGGTGTAACGACATTCCTGATCACCAACTTCACCGGTACCAAGGAATACTGGAAGGAAATCTTCTGGCCGGAGGTACCAACGTGGTTGAAGGTGCCAGTGCCACTGATGCCATTCATCGAGCTCTTCGGAATCTTTACGAAACCGCTGGCTCTGATTATCCGACTCTTCGCCAACATGATGGCGGGTCACGCCATCGCACTTTCGTTTGCGGCTATCATTTTCATCATGTTCAACATCAGTGAGAATGCTATCGCCAACTATGTGGCAGGTACGGGTATGACAATAGTAAGTGTTGCGATGAGCGCTTTTATGATGCTCCTCGAAGTATTGGTAAGCTACATTCAGGCATTGGTATTCACCATGCTGAGTGCAGTATTCATCTCGCTGGCTCATGTAAAGTCTCATGAGGCTGAGCCAGAGGTTGTGAAGTAATTTATAATTACGGAATCTACATTCAATTAAACATTAAATAAAGAAAATATTAACAACTTAAATTATTAAGATTATGTTATCACTTTTATTAGCAGCAGAGATTGCAAAGTTGGGTGCCGCAGTAGGTGCAGGTTTGGCCGCTATTGGCGCAGGTATTGGTATCGGTCGCATTGGTGGCCAGGCTATGGATGCCATGGCTCGTCAGCCAGAGAAGATGGGCGATCTCCGTTCTTCTATGATTATCGCAGCTGCGTTGGTTGAGGGTGTTGCGTTCTTCGCAGTCATCATTGCCATCTTGGCTATCGTAATGTAATATTTTGCTGTCACAGTTTGCCGTTCTCAATATTTGTTTTTAAATAAGATTGAGGACGGAGAACGGTGGCTCAAAAAGAGTTAGTTAATTAAAAACGTTTAAGTAAAACTTTAACCAGTATATATGGATTTATTGATTCCTGATAGCGGTTTGCTTTTCTGGATGACGTTGGTCTTTATCATCGTTTTCATTATCCTTTGGAAGGCGGGATTTCCAGCCATCATCAAGATGGTGAACGACCGAAAGGCCTACATCGACGAGAGTTTGCGTAAAGCTCACGAAGCCAATGAAAAGCTTGCCAATATCCAAAAAGAAGGTGAATCCATCTTGCAGGAAGCTCGCGAGAAGCAGGCTGCCATTCTGAAAGAGGCTGCTGAAACCCGTGATGCCATCGTAGAGAAAGCACAGGACAAGGCTCGCGAAGAGGGCGCTCGTCTTCTTTCTGATGCCAAGACTCAGATTGAGAACGAAAAGCAGAATGCTATTCGTGAAATCCGTGGACAGGTTGCAGAACTCTCTGTTCAAATAGCAGAGAAGGTGCTCAAAGCAAAACTCTCTGACGATAAAGCACAGATGGATTTGATAAATCGACTGCTGGACGAGGTTTCTTCTGATAACAAATAGTAAAGCTTATGGATATAGGTGTAATATCGGTGCGTTATGCCCGTGCTCTTATCAAGGCAGCTACCGGCATGAAGCTCGAAGATCAGGTGTACCAGGAGATGCAGACGCTCTACAAGAGCTACATCGACGTGCCTGAACTGAGATTTACGATAGACAACCCTATGCTTTCCAAAGACAAGAAAGAGGCACTTCTCATCACAGCCCTGGGCAAAGAGCCTACGGAACTGAGCAGGAAGTTTATCGCTCTCGTCTTGAAAGAGGATAGGGAGAGCACCCTGCAATTCATGGCTGCTTCGTATATCACTCTTTACAGGAAACAGAAGAACATCATCCGTGGTAAGCTGATTACCGCCACAGCAGTAGCTCCTGAAACTGAGCAGAAAATGCGCCAGATGGTGGAGCAGCGAACGCAAGGTACTGTGGAGTTCAAAACAGAGGTGAACCCTGAAATCATCGGTGGTTTCATCCTTGAGTATGATACTTATAGAATGGATGCGAGCGTGAAAACAAAGCTCACAAACATTCTGACACAGCTTAAAAAGTAAGAGATAAGTGAAGTGTGAAAAAAAACGAAGAGTGAACTACTCTGGTGCTTTCCCCCTTCATATATTTCTAAATTCAAATTTTAAATTTTAAATAACAATGTCAGATAAAATTAAACCAAGTGAGGTGTCTGAAGTTCTTCTGCAACAACTACAGGAGGTAAATGGCGCTCAGCAGTTTGACGAGGTTGGTACCGTGCTCACCGTCGGTGATGGTGTGGCTCGTATCTACGGTCTTCGTAATGCAGAGGCTAATGAGCTTCTTGAGTTTGAGAATGGCACCATGGCTATCGTCATGAACTTGGAGGAAGACAATGTAGGTTGTGTCCTCTTAGGTCCAACAGCTGGCATCAAGGAAGGTCAGAGCGTAAAGCGTACTCATCGTATCGCTTCTATCCGCGTGAACGACAACTTCTTAGGACGTGTCGTTAATCCTCTGGGTCAGGCTATCGATGGCCAGGGTGATATCGATCTCACCGGCGCTTTCGAGATGCCTCTGGATCGTAAGGCTCCTGGTGTGATCTATCGTCAGCCAGTGAAGGAGCCTCTGCAGACAGGTTTGAAGGCTGTCGATTCCATGATTCCTATCGGTCGTGGACAGCGTGAGTTGATCATCGGCGACCGTCAGACCGGTAAGACTGCCATCGCAGTGGATACCATCATCAACCAGAAGAGTTTCTATGAGGCAGGCAAGCCTGTATATTGTATCTATGTAGCCATCGGTCAGAAAGCTTCTACTGTAGCTGCATTGGTACAGAACCTCAAGGAGCATGGCGCTTTGCCATATACTATTATTGTAAGTGCTACTGCTGCTGATCCTGCAGCCATGCAATACTACGCACCATTTGCTGGTGCTGCTATTGGTGAGTATTTCCGCGACCGCGGTTACTCAGCCCTCGTAGTATATGATGACTTGAGTAAGCAGGCTGTGGCTTATCGTGAGGTATCCTTGATTCTCCGCCGTCCATCAGGACGTGAGGCTTACCCTGGTGATGTCTTCTATCTCCACTCTCGTCTGTTGGAGCGTGCTGCTCGTATCAACGACCAGCAGGAGGTAGCTGAGCAGATGAACGACCTGCCAGAGTGCCTGAAGGGCAAGGTAAAGGGTGGTGGTTCTTTGACAGCCCTTCCTATCATTGAGACTCAGGCTGGTGACGTTTCAGCATACATCCCAACCAACGTGATTTCCATCACCGATGGTCAGATCTTCCTGGAGACCGATCTCTTCAACCAGGGCTTCCGCCCAGCTATCAACGTAGGTATCTCTGTATCCCGTGTAGGTGGTTCTGCTCAGATTAAGAGTATGAAGAAGGTGGCTGGTACCTTGAAGATTGATATGGCTCAGTATCGTGAGTTGGAGGCTTTCTCTAAGTTCTCCAGCGATATGGATGCTGTGACAGCGATGACCTTGGATCGTGGTCGTAAGAACGACCAACTGTTGGTGCAGCCTCAGTATCGCCCTATGCCAGTAGGCGAGCAGGTGGCTATTCTCTATTGTGGTGTTCATGGTTTGATGCACGACGTGCCTATGGATAAGGTTCGTGAGTGTCAGGATCAGTTCCTCGACGCTATGCGCAGCCAGCACGCTGATATCATTGAAACTTTGGCAGATGGTAAACTCACAGACGATTGTATCAAGGTTGTCGAGGAGACCATGGCAAATGTAGCAGGACAATATAAAGTGTAATAGCCTATGCCGTCATTAAAAGAGATAAAAACTCGTATTGCTAGCGTCAATAGCACCCGTAAAATTACGAGTGCTATGAAGATGGTGGCATCCAGTAAGTTGCATCATGCTCAGGTTGCTATACAGAACATGTTACCTTATGAGAATATGCTGGAACATATTCTCAAGAGTTTCTTAGTCAGCACTCCTTCCGTTCAATGTGAATTGGAAGTAGAGCATAAGTTGGTTAAGCGCGCTGCTCTTGTGGTTTACAGTTCGAATAGTTCGCTTTGCGGTGGATTCAATTCCAATATCATTAAGATGATGATGCATGCTGTGGATGAGTATAAAGCTCAAGGCATTGACGACATTACGGTTTATCCTATCGGTAGAAAGGTTGCTGAGAAGGCGCAGAAAATGGGACTTCATATTGCAGGTGATTTTACAGAACTTGCTGAAAAACCAAATTCCTGTGAATGCGCTGCTATTGCAAAGGAACTGGCCAAGAAATATGTGGCAGGTGAACTGGACCGAGTAGAAATGATTTATCATCATTTCAAAAGTGCTGGTTCTCAGATTCTTACCCGCAAGACATTTTTGCCAATCGACCTCTCTACGGAGGCTATTGGTGAAGATAACGACCGTGATCTGACTTCCAATATTGCTACAGCCAAAGCTCAAGAATATCTCCGCAAAAAACAGGAAAATCAAGAGCGCCAGACTACAGAAGCAAAACCGCTGAATGATGATTTCATCGTAGAGCCGGATTTGAATACTGTACTGAGCGTGCTGATTCCTAAGCATTTGCATCTGATGATATTCACAGCTTTGCTGGATAGCTTAGCCAGCGAACATGCTGCTCGAATGGTGGCTATGCAAACTGCTACGGATAATGCCGATGAACTCTTGCGCGAACTCAACTTGCAGTACAACAAGAGTCGTCAACAGGCCATTACAAATGAATTGCTTGATATTGTTGGCGGTAGTGTCAACAATTAAATGTTTGTCTTGAGTATTTAAAAAAATATGTAGTAATCTTGATGATTTCAAGGAAACATTCATTCTAAATAAAAAAGGAGACAAGCGGTGAGCTTATCTCCTTTTTTCATGTTTCATTTTAAAGCACCTTTTTGTTTCTTGTTATAGTGCTATCCTTATATCTTCTTTATTTTTAGTGCCATCCTTTTTTATACTTTATATCCTTTAAGGTTTTAACTGTTTTTTATATCTTGTATCGTAGCCCGATATAGAGATCAAAAGTTCGGGATTTTACATTTTCATGATACGAATAATATGTATATCTCAGATAATAAGATGCCCCCATTTCAAAACTCAGATGTCTCGAAAGATTGAAGAACATCTTAGCGTTTGTAACAAGCAGTGACGCATTTCCCTTATCGCCCTGAGCGTTCAGGTAGAGTGGGTCGGTATTTTCCCAGTCTTTCTGCTCATACCCTTTCCATGTGAAGATGCGGTAGTAATCTGCACCGAGTCTGATACTTCCCACTTTTCCAAATTCCATGAAACTATTCATCTTCACGCTGTATCCGCTACCCATATTGTAGTCTCTGTCTATGATGTTATAGTAGTCGGTCAGGCTTCCGCCGAGAATGATGCCGTCTATGAATATGTTCTGTTCCAGTTTGGTCAAATTTCCGATGGTAGGATAACTGCATAAGATTCCCGGTCCTACTGAAGCGGCTTCTGATATGCGGTATGGTACCTCACTGGTTCCGCCCTTTACAGGTTGGGAATCATAATAATTGAAGTGCTGGAAGATACCAAACTGCACCTTCAACTCATCTTTCTCGATGACATGTGCTCCCCACAGTCTTCCTAACAAGTGTACTGACGTAATGAGCGGTTGGTTGTTGCTCAATCCGAAAGTCAGATCCGTGGTGAAATAATCGTACGGTTTGTTCGTCTCTTCCTTGAAAGCATCACCATATACTAAGTTCAGATTGATATATGGATTTCCCTCACCCCTGAAAAGAGAATTGTTATCTGCCAGATAGCGGTAACCTGCAGAAATGGAAAAGTCAACGGGTAATTTCTCGTAGTCATGATATTTATAGTATTTGCCCCTTACTCTCCAGGCATCACCGCTGATGATACGGTTCAACTCTTTGATAGGACAGACTATAGCTCCAAGAAATTCTCTCAGAAATCGACTGAATCCTCTCTGGCGGTCATCATATACCAGATTGCTGATGCGGTGCGTGACCTCACCGATGCACACTCCTCCCATGGTTGTTGCCATCAAGTCATTAATAGCTGGTGGTTCTATCTCACAGGTTGTCTCCCACATCAGACTTCCACAGAAAGAATAGGGGATGGATTGCCAGAAATTCATGCCGTTGCTTCTCGCAGCATTAAAGTACAGACCGCCATGATAGGGATGCGCAAATAGGTTGGTAGAAAATTGGTCATTATCCCATACGAAACCGTTCTGGATGTTGTGCTTGATACTGTGGAGAGAGATTTTTGCAAAATCTTCATTCATCACAAATTGATCAAAGCATTGTACGCCCACATTGATGGCAAAAGCTTCCAGCGCAGCTTTCCATGGATGTTTCTTCTGGCGGGATGGGTCATTGGCTGCATAAACCTGCATCAGACTATCGGTTGCTGGGAGATATTGGTCTGCTTGTTTATTGCCTGAGGTCAGCGATTCTATGATGTTGGCTTTTTCTTCTTTTTTTTGATTTTCCAAAGCCCCATTTCTGACAAGTCTGAATGCAATACCGCCTTCCAGCAGCAAACGGTTGCGATAGTGCTGGGCATGGTGGTAATACCGGGTATCTCCATAACCTACCGATGCAAAAAGCGAACTGTAGTGGCCCAATTGATAGTCTGCGTTCAGGCGTGCTTGGAGGGAGAAGAGTCTTTTTGGCTTTTCTGATGAATGTTCTTCAAAAGTCTCCACATGATAATATCCCAAATCGCCGCTCAGAGAGAATTTTGGATTCAGTTGAAAATACTGTCCGATGCGATAGAAAAGTGCTCCAGAGAACTTGCTGTCGAGTCCCATGTAATGAGTTCCGATACCTATTATATTATAGGTACTGCGATTTCTGAATCTGAGAGCCATGTTCAGTTTTGTTGAGGTTCCGATATAGCTCAGCAAGTCAATGCGGGTCTTGGGATTAACATTGACCAGACCAATTTTGTGAGCCACCGTGTCTCTGCTATAGTTGATGATGCCAATCTGGACACCTCGTGGATGGCTGATGCAAGCATTGAACAATCCTATTTGAGAACCATTGAGGGTATCAGCATAGTTATAAACTGCTGTTTGAATTCCTCTCATGGACGAGGAACAGATATTGGCTGCTCCCGCCAATTGGATGCCGCGCTTCATTCCCATGGAAACGTTAGAAATTCCAGCCAACTGAATCCCCTTGAACGTAGAAGTGGATGCATTGCTGAACATACCTATCTGAATACCATTTCCTTTGGTAGCAAAGTTGTTTAATGCAGAAATCTGAACTCCCTGCATATCTTTTTTGATGGCATTTGTAAGGATGCTCAGATTGGCCCCTTTTAAGGAGTCGGTATTACAGAATAAAGAGATGTTGAAATGCTCAACGCCTTTCTGCGCCTGAACTCCTGCGGAATTCAGACTCAATGTTATGCAAACCAGCATTCCTATCTTTGCATTTGTCATATCGTATAGTTTATTTTAACAGCGCTTTCTCGTCATACTTACCATTCTGCAGTGCTGTTTATTAATTTCTAAATAAATTACTATATGGATAGTGTATGATTTTTCTTACCCGTTTGCAAAAGTACATATAATTAGCGAAATAAACTATAAAATGGGCAAAAGTTTTCGTTTTTGCTTAGAAAAAATATAAACAGAAAACGTTTACGCTTCTTTTCGTATAAAAACTTTACTAATATTTTGCTGTTTCCGAATAAAGTGTTATCTTTGCATTCAAATACTGTTTGCTATCTCGACTTTGCAATGTGATAGGTATTAAAGTCTGAATTGCAAGTTATGGCATACATTATGAATTAAGTAAAGAAATGAACGATAAGATAAAACATTCTGGTATAATCAATGCTATCAGGGGAGAATGCGTATCAGTACGTATTCTGCAATCCTCCGCCTGTAGTGGCTGCAAGGTTGCATCCCACTGTAATTCTTCTGAGACCAAAGAGAAGATTATTGAGGTGAAAGAACCTGAAGCTCGATTTAAATACAAAATCGGTGATCATGTGGTTGTGGTGGCTGATATTTCTGTTGGCTTTCGGGCAAGTATCTATGGTTATATATTACCATTGATTCTGATGGTTGTAACCTTGGTTCTTGTCATAGCCTGTGGAGCAGGTGAGGGCATTGCAGCACTTTCTTCTTTGGGGATTCTCTTTCCTTATTACATGGCTCTTTTTCTGTTAAAGGATAAGCTGAAGGAAAAGTTGTCGTTCTCCTTGGAATAGAAAGCAAAGAGCAAGAGAATAATCATATAGTAATAAAACTGAAATAAGTAATTTCGGATAAATAACTAAAACAAATTATAATTATGAATTTTATTGTGATTGCAATCTTGGTCCTTGGTTCCATTGCGCTTGTTGCTGCATTGGTTCTTTTTGGAGTATCCAAGAAATTTGCCGTCGAAGAAGACCCAAGACTTGGACAGGTGGGAGAAATCCTGCCAGGTGCTAATTGCGGTGGTTGTGGTTTTGCCGGATGTTCTGGTATGGCTGCTGCCCTTGTCAAGGGTGCTGATGCCGGTTCTATCGAAGGACAGATGTGTCCTGTAGGTGGAGCTGATGTGATGGGTAAAGTGGCTGACCTTTTGGGTATCGCAGTGGCTAACACTGAGGCGAAGGTGGCTGTAGTGCGTTGTAATGGCTCTTGCGAGAATCGTCCTCGCATCGCCGAGTATGATGGTTTGCATACTTGTGCAGCTATGAATTCCTGTGGCGCTGGTGAGACAGGCTGCGGATTCGGCTGTCTGGGTTGTGGTGATTGTGTTGCTGCTTGCCAGTTTGGTGCGATAGCTATCAATCCAGAAACAGGTCTTCCTGAGGTTGATGAAGAGAAGTGTACGGGTTGCGGCGCTTGTGCTAAGGCTTGTCCACGTCACATCATCGAACTCCGCAAGAAGGGTCCTAAGGGACGCCGTGTTTACGTTCAGTGCGTAAATCACGACAAGGGCGCTGTAGCAAAGAAAGCTTGTAGTGTTGCTTGTATCGGATGCGGTAAGTGTCAGAAAGTCTGCAAGTTCGATGCTATCACAATCGAAAACAACGTGGCTTATGTTGACTTCAACAAGTGCCGCATGTGTACAAAGTGTGTTGACGAATGCCCTACAGGTGCACTCGTGAAAGTAAATTTCCCAATTAAGAAGGCAAAGCCAGCTGCTTATGTTGCTCCTCAGGCAGATGCTCCAGTTGTAGCTCCTAAAGCAGAAACTCCAGTTGCAGCTCCTCAGGCAGAAGCTCCAGTTGCAGTTCCTCAGGCAGAGACTTCAGAAGTAAAGAAGGAGGACTAAATCATGAATTTGAGAACATTTAGAATTGGTGGAGTTCACCCTGAAGAGAATAAAATTACTGCCGAGATGGCTACTCAGGTAGCTCCTCTCCCTAAGCAGGCTATTTTCCCACTTGGACAGCACATTGGTGCTCCTGCTAAACCAGTTGTTGCTAAGGGTGACAAGGTGAAAGTAGGTACTCTCATCGCAGAGGCTGGTGGTTTCGTGAGTGCTCCTATTTACAGCTCTGTATCAGGAACTGTATTCAAGGTTGATGCGTCTATTGATGCTACAGGTTACCGTAAGCCTTGTATTATTATTAATGTTGAAGGTGACGAGTGGGAGGAGAGTATCGACCGTTCAGACAAACTTGAGACTTTGGAAGCTCACGCAGAATTGACTCCAGAGGAGATTGTCAATCGCATTAAGGTGGCTGGTGTCACTGGTATGGGTGGTGCTGGTTTCCCTACTTTCATCAAACTTTGTCCCCCTCCAGGAGCTAAGGCTGAATGCGTGATTATCAATGGTGTAGAATGTGAGCCTTATATTACAGCCGACTATCGTCTGATGATGGAGCATGCTGATGAGATTCTCGTAGGTCTTAACCTCCTGATGAAGGCTGCTAAGGTAGAAAAGGGCTACATCGGTATTGAGGACAATAAGCCTGCTGCTATCAAACTCTTTGAAGAGAAGACAGCAAGTGATTCTCGTATCGAGATTGTACCACTGGCAAAGAAGTATCCTCAAGGTGGTGAGAAACAGTTGGTGGATGCAGTTATCCGTCGTCAGGTTCCAGCTCCTCCTGCAATCCCAGTCAACGTTGGAGCAATTGTTCAGAATGTAGGTACAGCCTTTGCTGTTTATCAGGCAGTTATGAAGAATAAACCTCTCTTCGAACGCTATACCACAGTTACTGGTAAGCAGGTGAAGAATCCGGGTAACTTCCTCGTACGTATGGGAACTCCATTCTCTCAGATGATTGAAAACTGTGGCGGTTTGCCAGAGGGTGATAATAAGGTGTTGGCTGGTGGTCCGATGATGGGTAAGGCTGTGATTAGCCTTGATGTACCTGTAACCAAGGGTACCAACTCGATCACCATATTGACCGATGCTGATGCTCATCGCAAGAAGGCTCAGCCATGTATCCGTTGTGCTAAGTGTGTGGATGCTTGTCCTATGGGATTAGAGCCATACTTGCTTGCAACATTGAGCGTAGTGAAGGATTATGAGCGCCTGGAGGCAGAGGAGGTCACTTCTTGTATCGCTTGCGGTTCTTGCCAGTTTACTTGTCCTTCTCATCGTCCTATCCTTGATAATATCATCAATGGTAAGGCTGCTGTGATGGGTATCATCAGAGCTCGTAGCGCTAAGAAGTAATCATTCACGTCAAGAAGAAATTTCATTGAGAAAAGAATCTAAAGAAAATCCATTTACGAAAGAATTTAAAAGATAAAATGGGAAAATTAATCGTTTCATTATCGCCACATGCCCATGGAAATGAGAGCGTGGAGAAGAATATGTACGGTGTGATTATCGCTCTCGTGCCTGCCATTCTCGCCTCTATCTATTTCTTCGGCTTAGGTTCAGTAGTTGTACTGCTTACCTCAGTGGCTGCCTGCGTTTTCTTTGAGTGGGCAATTACAAAATATCTCCTGAAGGAGGAGACCAGTTTGCTTGATGGTTCTGCTATCATCACCGGTCTTCTGCTCGGCATGAACTTGCCAAGTAACCTTCCTCTTTGGATAATTATCATCGGTGCCTTGTTTGCCATCGGTGTAGGTAAGATGAGTTTCGGTGGATTGGGTAACAATCCTTTCAACCCCGCGTTGGTGGGTCGTTGCTTCCTACTCGTCAGCTTCCCTGCCCAAATGACTTCATGGCCAGTGGCTGGACAGATGCTCAGCTATACTGATGCTACAACAGGTGCAACACCATTGGCAATCATGAAGACAGCCATCAAGACTGGTGATGCTTTTCTCCTGAATCAGTTGCCTGATTCTTTGAGCTTGCTTTTCGGTGCAACTGGCGATACATTCGGAGCTGGTACTACGGGTGAGGTTTGTGCTGTCGCTCTCTTGCTTGGTTTGGCTTACATGCTTTGGAAGAAGGTTATCACCTGGCATATTCCTGTCAGCATCATCGCTACCGTATTTGTATTCAGCGGTCTGATGCACTTGGCTAACCCTGTTTATGCCAATCCATTTGCAGTCATTTTAAGTGGAGGTTTGATGCTCGGTGCCATCTTTATGGCAACTGATTATGTTACCTCTCCAATGACTCACAAGGGTATGCTCATTTATGGAGTTTGTATCGGTCTTCTGACCATCATTATCCGCAACTGGGGTAGCTATCCAGAAGGTATGTCGTTCGCCATTCTGATCATGAATGCGTTCACACCTCTTATTAACACATATGTTAAACCAAAGCGCTTCGGTGAGAAGCCAGCTAAGAAATAAGGAGGACTGAGATATGCAGAAATTAGAATCATCATTAAAGAACATGGTGCTTGTTCTGGTGGGCGTAGCGCTCATCATAGGTGCCGTTCTTGCATATATCAATCATCTTACTTCTGGTCCTATTGCTGAAAAGGATGAACAGAGTCTGGCTGCTGGTATCAAAAGCGTGATGGGTACTGATCAACTTCAGGTGGCAGCTCCTCAAGAGGTGAAGCAGGAGTTTGGAGGTAAGGAGTTTACTTTTGTACTTCATAATTGTTCAGACAAGAGTGGCAAGCAGTTGGGTGCTGCCGTAGAGAGTACAACCGGTGGCTTCGGTGGCGATGTGAAGGTACTTGTTGGTTTCGATACCGAAGGTAAGATCTTAGGTTATACCATTCTTCAGGCTTCTGAGACTCCTGGTTTGGGAGCTAAAGCTGCCACATGGTTCCAGAAGGACGGAAAGGGTAGTGTCATTGGCATGACTCCAAAGGATGGTGACCTCCACGTAAGTAAGGATGATAAGAGTGGCAATGCTGTAGATGCGATTACAGCTTCTACCATCACCAGCCGTGCTTTCCTTAAGGCCATCAATCAGGCTTACAAGGTTTATTCTGGTAAGCAGGTAGATGGCGAGAGTGGTGCTACCAAGCATGCTGAAGGCGAGGGTGATGCAGCAAAAGTTGAACAAAATGAAAAGAAAGGATAAGCCGATATGAGTAATGTTAAGATTTTGATGAACGGACTCATCAAGGAGAATCCAACCTTCGTGTTGCTTCTCGGTATGTGTCCTACCTTGGCTACAACAACCAGCGCCATCAATGGTCTCTCTATGGGATTAGCTACTATGGCAGTGCTGATTTGTACCAACTTTGTAATTTCTTGTATCAAGAAGATTACTCCGGATATGGTTCGCATCCCTGTGTTTATCGTAGTGATTGCAGCTTTTGTTACAATCCTTCAGATGGTAATGAGTGCTTATGCTCCAGATAGCATCAACCAGGCTTTGGGTATCTATATTCCGCTGATTGTCGTAAACTGTATCATCTTGGGCCGTGCAGAGAGTTTTGCAGCAAAGAACTCGCCTCTGTCCAGTTTGGTAGATGGAGTAGGTTGCGGTTTGGGATTCACCCTTGCCTTGACGCTTCTTGGTTGTGCCCGTGAGATTTTAGGAGCAGGCAGTATCTTTGGCATCGCCTTGTTGCCTGAGACCACCAATATCCTGGTATTTATCCTGCCTCCTGGCGCTTTCCTCACATTGGGATACATTATAGCAATATTTAATAAGGTTAAGAAATAGAAATTATGGAATATTTATTGATATTTATCTCTGCGATATTCGTTAACAATATCGTCTTGTCGCAGTTCCTCGGTATCTGTCCTTTTTTGGGCGTATCGAAGAAGATTGATACGGCCATCGGTATGGGTGGAGCCATCGCCTTTGTCTTGACCTTGGCAACCATCATAACTTGGTGTGTTCAGAAGTATGTACTCGATCCATTCGGATTGCAATATCTCCAGACTCTGGCATTTATCCTTGTGATTGCAGCCTTGGTACAGATGGTTGAGATCATCCTCAAGAAAGTTTCCCCTGCACTTTATCAGGCTCTTGGAATTTTCCTTCCATTGATTACTACCAACTGTGCAGTGCTTGGTGTAGCCATCTTGGTTATCCAGAAAGATTTCAATCTTTTGGAGAGTGTTGTTTATGCATTCTCTACAGCTTTGGGTTTTGCTCTGGCTCTGATTGTTTTTGCTGGTATCCGTGAGCAGCAGGCTTTGGTTCGTATTCCAAAGGGTATGCAGGGAATGGCTATTGTGCTTATTACCGCATCATTACTCAGTTTGGCCTTTATGGGATTCTCTGGTGTAGATGGTGGTCTGAAGGCTTTATTTGGTTTGGAGTAGTATTCTGAATGATTTTCAATAAGAATAGCTTTTTAGATGTCCATACAAAACTATGGGCATAGTTTTCGAATATTAGGAGTATTTAGATTTTTGATTTAAATACGATTGTTATAATTGGTATAGTTTGAAGGAGAATATTTGGATATTTCAAATGTTCTCCTTTTTAATTGATGAGAAAGAGATTTCTTATCAGTTTGGTTTTGAATATTCTTTCTATTTCAGTTTCCTTGCTTATTCGCAATGATTTATCCCTTAATAGTTATATTTATATTCATCCCTTTAATAGGTTATATTGTGGGATTAGTTTTGCTTCTTAGAATTTTATTTCCAGACAGAAGGATAAAATATCGGTAGGGGTTTATTTATTACTTTTTGTTATACAAACTGTTTCCTATTAATCATAATGTTGCTTACAGCTTAATAGTAGAATGTTGTAGGAGAGGGATTAGTTCCTGAGTTACTCTCAGTTTTATTTATCGAAATCTTTTGTATTTCTTCCTTCATATTTCTGTTTTTCTTTAATCTATAATTTGTTGTTTTCTTATTGAATTTTCTTACTTATTTTCTTTGATGTTTCTCTGAAATTGTGTATTTTTGCATTGATTTTATGAACAGTCAACATTAATTTGAAGAATATGATGAATATTGTAATTTTAGATGGTTATGCTTCAAATCCCGGCGACTTGAATTGGGATCTTTTGGAGCAATTGGGAAACGTTACTGTTTATCCCCGTACCACAGATGAAGAAAAAATTGAGCGTGCTAAAGATGCTGATATTATATTAATTAATAAGGTGCAGATTGATTCTGAAACTTTAGATCAGCTTCCAAAACTGAAATATATAGGTATTCAGGCCACTGGCTATAATGTGGTTGATATTGAGGCTGCCAAACGTCATGGTGTAGTCGTAACCAATATTCCTGCATATAGTACTGATAGTGTTGCGCAAATGACATTCGCGCTTATTTTGGCAATAACAAACAGAGTTGAACATTATACGCTCGAAAATCGCAATGAGCGCTGGGCTTACAATAAGGATTTCTGTTATTGGGATACACCGCTTATGGAATTGTCCGGTAAATGCCTGGGAATTATGGGACTTGGCAATATCGGTATGAAAGTTGCTACTATAGCTCGTGATTTCGGAATGGACGTTTATGCCTGCACCAGTAAGAATGCCTGTGATTTGCCTGATTGGATAACCAAAGTAAGCAAGGATGGACTTTTAGCTGTATCTGATATCTTGTCACTGCATTGTCCGTTGACTGATGATACTTACCATTTCGTCAATACAGACAGTCTGAAAAAGATGAAACCTTCCTGTATTCTGATTAATACGGGACGCGGTCCGCTGGTTGATGAAGAAGCTGTGGCTTCTGCTTTGCATCATGGTAAGCTTGGAGCCTATGGCGCAGATGTGATGACACAGGAACCGCCAGCTCAAGACAATCCACTTTTCAAAGAGCCGAATGCCTTTATTACTCCTCATATCGCCTGGGCCACTTTAGAAGCAAGAACTCGATTGAATAAGCAAGTTGCTGCAAATGTTAAAGCCTTTATTGAGGGGCATCCTATCAATGTGGTGAACCCATAATTTGTAAGGTTTACCTATTATAATATGGATAAGAAATCATCCTGATTTATAAATTATGATAAATAGACGAAATCGTTATTGTCTAAATAAAACAGTAATCATGACTAAAATGCCAGAATCTTTTGGATATTTCAAAATTCAATCTGGACAACTGTGATGATGAGATAGTTTTAGGTTAATTTGAAAAAAGACTTCAATGAAGACAAAATAATGCCTCCTTTGAAGTCTTTTATTTATTCTTTCATCCTACGATTATATGATGATTTTATAATCGTAGGATTTATAGATTTTAATTAGTTCTGGCTATCAGCCTCAGCCTGCTTGGTCTTAGGATCATTAGGACCATAGAGACCATAATAAGCCTGGTAGCGGTTGTAACCCCAGTTGTACTGCTTCTTCTCTGGATCGAGCTCCTTAGCCTTGTCGAGGTACTTGATAGACTCCTGGTAAACTACCTTGCGTCCGTTAGGATCCTGAAGATTAGAAGCCTTAACGTTCAAACAAGCACCGAGATAAACCATGATAGCACCATTTTCTGGCTGAATCTCCAAAGCTTTCTTCAGATACTTGATAGCATTGTCTGCATCATTCTTCTGGATATACATCATACCCTTGTTGGCAAGAGCTACGAAGTTGTTAGGGTTCTTTGCGATAGCATTGTCCAAAAGATCAGTCTGCTCCTTCTCCATCTTTAATGAAGAATACATAGAGTTCAAACCATCGAGTATAACCTCATTGGTCTCGTCCTGCGCAAAGATATCCTTAAGCTTGTTAACATAAGCAAGAGAATCCTCGTGAGTCTTCAAACCATCCTTCATTACATAGAGTTTGAGGTTGAGGGCATCCTTTGCTTCCTTCTCGCTCTTCATGGCGATGTCGCAATACTTCTCGCAACGGGCAGGATCCTTAGCCTGGTATGCATAACGGGCTGCAAAGAGAGCAACCTGACCAATATACTCCTTCTCGCTATCCTTCTGCTTCTGGTCAACAGAAGCGAAGAGAGGCTCATTGTCTGTATCAAGGAATGCACCCCAATACTTCAATACGTCAGCCTCCTTGTTGTTCTGAGCTGCAGCCTGACCAGCATTAACGAGCTGAATACGAGCACTCCATACACGATTAGCGTTGTTGTTAAACTTAGGAGCAATCTTACCCTTAGCGTTAGGAAGCTGATCGTACTTGTAGCACTCAATAGCATTGATCAATGCATTGTAAGCACCCTCAGACATAGCTGCCTCGTCAACTGGATCGTTCTTCTTTGTGATCTGGTTCATCTGGATGATAGACTGCTGGTCGTTGAACTGCTTCATAGAGAGTTCTACGAGGTAGTTGTAGGCCTTAGCTTTTTCAGCATCATTAGCCATTGAACCGAGGTTTTGCTCTACCAAAGCCTTTGCATCTGCATAAGTCTTGGCTTTGAGTACTGCCTTGAGTGCATCGCTGTCTCCAGCGAAAGCTGATGTGGCACCTAGTACCATCATAGCTGCAATCATTAACTTTTTCATTTTTCTTAATGAGTTTAAAAGTTGTTATTAATTATTCTTTACACGTCTTTTCGTTTATTCGAAATCCACGTTTCCGGTGTCAGTATCCTCAGACTCTGTAGCTTCGTTATCGAGATGAGCCTCTGCCTCGGCTGCTTCTTCTGCAGTCATTGCACCTACATTGTCATTCTCGATTTCTTCGCTCTTCTTAGCCCAGGCAGAACGACTCTCCTCCTCTACTGATGCTTCGAGTTCAGAACTCATCACCTTGCATACGCTGGCGATGACATCATTCTTTTTTGTCAGATTGATGAGGCGGACACCTTGAGTAGCACGACCCATTACACGGCAGTCTGCCACAGCAAGTCGGATTACGATACCACTCTGATTAATTATCATCAGGTCGTTGTCGTCTGTTACGTTCTTGATGGCAACCAGTCGTCCTGTCTTTTCTGTGATATTGAGCGTCTTCACACCCTTACCACCACGGTTGGTTACGCGATAGTCGATAACATCAGAGCGTTTGCCGTAGCCCTGCTCACTCACAACCATCACGGTCTCATGCTCTGGATCGTTGACTACAATCATACCAATCAAAGCATCGTCACCCTCATCGAGGCGCATACCGCGAACACCAGTAGAAGTACGTCCCATGGTACGAATCTGATTTTCATCGAAACGAACTGCACGTCCATTACGGTTGGCAAGAATCAGCTCGTTATGACCATTGGTCAGACGAACATCTACAACCTCGTCTCCCTCTACGATATTGATAGCGATCACACCGTTGGCACGAGGACGAGAGTATGCTTCCAGACAAGTCTTCTTGACTGTACCATTCTTGGTAGCAAATACCACATAATGGTTGTTGATGAATTCTGCATCATTCAAACCTCTCAAGCGGAGGAATGCGTTCACCTGGTCATCGCTCTCAATATTGAGCAGGTTCTGGATAGCTCGTCCCTTAGAATTGCGGTCACCCTCTGGAATCTCATAGCACTTGAGCCAGTAGCAGCGTCCCTTCTTCGTGAAGAACAACATGGTCTGGTGCATGGTAGCAGGATAGATGAACTCCGTGAAGTCCTTATCACGTGTGCGGGCACCTTTGGCACCTACTCCACCTCTTGCCTGCTCACGGAACTCAGATAATGGTGTGCGCTTGATGTAACCGAGATGACTGACAGTGATTACCACTGGGTCGTTTGGATAAAAATCTTCTGGGTTGAACTCGTGGTCGTCAGGTTTGATCATGGTGCGGCGTGCATCGCCATACTTATCCTTTACTTCGTTGAGTTCGTCCTTCATTACCTTCTTGCAAAGCTCTGGATCGTTCAAGATCTGATTCAAATAATCGATGGTCTTCATCAATTCGTTGAATTCATTATGCAACTGCTCCAGACGGAGTCCTGTCAACTGAGACAAGCGCATATCAACAATAGCCTTACTCTGAATCTCGTCCAGTTCGAAGCGCTTCTCCAGATTGCGTTGTGCATCAGAAGGAGTCTTGCTTGCGCGGATGATATGAACAACTTCGTCGATATTATCGCATGCGATGATAAGACCTTCCAGGATATGAGCACGCTCCTGTGCTTTCTTCAGCTCGTACTGGGTACGGCGGATTGTTACGTCATGACGGTGCTCTACAAAGTACTTGACACATTCCTTGAGAGTAAGCAGACGAGGACGTCCCTTGACGAGGGCAATACAGTTGACAGAGAATGAACTCTGGAGGGCTGTCAGTTTGAACAACTTGTTCAAAAGAACGTTGGCATTGGCATCGCGCTTTACATCTACAACGATACGCATACCCTGGCGTCCAGATTCATCGTTTACATTTGCAATGCCATCTACCCTACCTTCCTTGGCAAGATCGGCAATAGCCATGACAAGTTGCTCCTTGTTTACACCATATGGAATCTCTGTGATAACGATTTTGTCGTGAGCATCTCCGCTTTCGATTTCAGCTGTAGCTCTCACAACAATTCGTCCACGTCCAGTTTCGTATGCATCCTTTACTCCCTGGATGCCATAGATAGTAGCACCTGTAGGGAAATCTGGAGCAGGAATGTATTTCATGAGTCCTTCTGTGTCGATGTCAGGATTGTCTATGTAGGCACAGCATCCATCTATCACCTCGCTCAGGTTATGGGTTGGCATGTTTGTTGCCATACCTACAGCAATACCATTACCACCATTAACCAGAAGGTTAGGAATCTTTGTAGGCATCACTGATGGCTCCTGAAGGGTGTCATCGAAGTTGTTCATCATATCTACGGTTTCCTTGTCCAGGTCATCCATGATGTGCTCACCCATCTTAGAGAGGCGGCACTCTGTATAACGCATGGCAGCAGGTGAGTCGCCGTCAACAGAACCGAAGTTACCCTGTCCGTCTATCAAGGTGTATCGCATATTCCATTCCTGTCCCATACGAACAAGGGCACCATATACAGAAAAGTCTCCGTGTGGGTGATACTTACCGAGTACCTCACCTACTACACGCGCACATTTCTTATATGGTTTGTCACTGGTGTTTCCAATACCCAACATACCGTAGAGAATACGACGATGTACAGGTTTGAAACCATCGCGTACATCAGGAAGCGCACGAGCCACAATCACCGACATAGAATAGTCGATATAGGATGACTTCATTTCTTCCTCGATGTTAATCTTCATGATTCTATCATGATCAAGAGTCTGATTTTCGTCCATTTTTTATATTGATTATTTGAATTGTTATCTTATACTTCTATTGTGGAGCTTAGAACTTCATTTGGAATTTCTGATTCCGACCCATCTACTTTTGGTGGAAAATTGTCGAGAAGGGCATTTGTTTGCGTTTTAAGCGATTTTGTTCCCTCTAAACTAACGACAAAGATACAAACTTTTTTTCTAAGAGAAGACATTGTGACGTAAAAACAATAAGAATTTAGCGTTTTTTGTGTTTTAAGTTGCTTGTTATCTGCAAATATTCCTTGTTTTGTTCATTAGCCGTATTGTTTTACCTTTTTCTCTTTTTCTCTTTAGATATGTTTGTTGAACTCATATTCTAAGTTTTATGGTGAGATAATCAGTAGTGTGCTGTTGTCTGTTATACTCTTATACTCTGTGGTCAATTTTGTATCCCCGTCATGGACTTATGCTCTCCTCTCTGTGTTCTCTTTCCTCTTCTTTTGGCATAAATTTTGTGATATGGTAATTTGAAAATATGAGTCTACTTGAAAAAGTCAGAGCACTATCAATTTGAAAGTTAAACAGCAAAAATAAGCCAAAAACAGGCTCATAAATGCAATTTTTCATATAGAAAGGCTCTTCTTATGCTTTTTAGTTTTAAACTGTAAGCATTTTGAAGTACACCTCTGTTTTGATGGCACTTTTTAAAGTGGGTTCAAATATGAATATATAAAAAGAATCATTGAAATTTAAAATATTGAGTAAATATGGAATGTCAAAAAAACATAAAACGCATTACTGTTCTTGATGGTTTTTCTTTTCCGGAAGATGATGACTTCTCGCTGAATGATAGTGAATCTAAAAAGGATTCTGCTGAATCTGCTTTTAAGACTAACAGCAGTACGGCAAAAGGGCAGTTGCACAATAATAATAAGACTCCATTCTTAGATAATTATTGTACAGATTTGACCCAAGCTGCTAAAGATGGAAAATTGGATTCTGTTGTGGGAAGAGAGCATGAAATCCAAAGGGTTTTGGAAATCATCGGTCGTAGGAAGAAAAATAATCCCATACTCATCGGTGAGCCAGGTGTAGGTAAAAGTGCTATTGTAGAAGGGCTGGCGCAACTTATTGTAAAACAGCAGACTTCTCCAGCTTTGTTCAACAAAAGAATTGTTTCTGTTGATCTTACTGCTATGGTGGCTGGTACCAAGTATAGAGGACAATTTGAGGAACGTATCAAGGGGCTTATTACGGAATTAGAGAACAATCCGGACATCATCATTTTTATAGATGAAATACATACTCTTATAGGAGCTGGTGGCGGTGGTGGAGCTATGGATGCTGCCAATATTCTGAAGCCAGCTTTGGCTCGTGGTACAGTTCAGTGTATAGGCGCTACGACCTTTAAGGAATATACAAACAGTATCGAAAAAGACGGAGCTTTGGAGCGTAGATTTCAGAAGGTTATTGTAGAGCCTACTACGGCAGAACAGACTTTGACTATTCTTAGAAATATCAAGGATCGTTATGAGGAGCATCATGGTGTGACATTCTGTGATGAGGCTCTTGAAGCATGTGTCAAACTGACAGAACGATATGTCACAGACCGCTTTTTCCCTGACAAGGCGATAGATGTCATTGATGAAGTGGGTTCCAAATTGAGATTGACAAATCTCAAAGTTCCTGACTATATTCTGGACCTTCAAAATGAAATCGAGGAAGTAACATCCAAGAAATTGGAGGCTGTTGGTAATCAGAATTTCGAACTGGCAGCCAGTTATCGTGATAAAGGCTTGTCTTTGGAGAATAAGTTGGATTTGATGCGCAAGCAATGGCAAAGTGGAGATCGTACTGAGCGTATTCCTGTGAAGGAGTCTGATGTGGCTGATGTTGTCAGTAAAATGACGGGTGTTCCTGTTCAGAGATTGGCTGAGGAAGAAGGTGCTCGTCTGAAAAATATGTCTGCAATCCTGAAGAAAAATGTGATTGCTCAAGATGATGCCATCGAAAAGATGGTTAAGGCTATTCAGCGTAACCGCATAGGATTGAGAGATCCTAATCACCCTATCGGTGCTTTCATGTTCTTAGGTCCTACTGGTGTGGGTAAAACTTATCTTGCCAAGAAACTTGCAGAGGAACTGTTCGGTTCTAAGGATGCGCTCATTCGTGTAGATATGAGCGAGTATTCTGAAAGTTTCAATACTTCCCGACTTTTGGGAGCGCCTCCAGGATATGTAGGTTATGATGAGGGTGGACAGCTTACTGAGAGAGTTCGCCGCAAACCTTATTCTATAGTACTGCTTGATGAGATAGAAAAAGCCCACGACAAGGTGTATAATATGCTTTTGCAGGTGCTTGATGAAGGTCGTTTGACTGACGGTAATGGACGCCTGATAGATTTTCGCAATACCGTTATCATAATGACATCCAATGCAGGTACACGTCAACTGAAGGAATTCGGATCAGGCATCGGCTTTAATGCTGGCGGACTTACGAAGTCTGTAATGGATGAGAAGGATAAGGAATATGCTCGAAGTATCATTCAGAAAAGTTTGAGTAAACAGTTCTCTCCTGAGTTCCTGAATCGTCTGGATGAGATTATCACTTTCAATCAGTTGGATATTGATGCGATTAAGCGTATTATTGATATTGAACTGCGAGGCCTCTTCGGAAGAGTTCACGATATGGGATATGAAATTCAGATTACTGATAAAGCGAAGGAACTTGTAGCCACTAAGGGCTATGATGTGCAGTTTGGCGCTCGTCCTCTGAAGCGTGCTATTCAGACCTATATAGAAGATGGTGTCTGTGAACTTCTGTTGGGCGGCAAACTTAAGAAGGGCGATACTATCAGTATTGATAAGAATCCGAACAGGGAGGAACTTACTTTCAAGGTTGCAGTAGTAGAGTAGTTCTTCCTCGGGTGGCAAATTCTCATGAGAAGAGCAAAATCTGATGTGCTCCTGGATGATTGTCGTGTTAATATAAGTTAAGGGTAATGAATTATTTCATCAATTAGAAATATTTCATTACCTTTGCAATCGCTTTGAAAATGAAAAGCCATGATGGCTCAGTTGGTAGAGCAACGCATTCGTAATGCGTGGGTCGCGGGTTCGAGTCCCGCTCGTGGCTCTTTTCAGCACTATTTGTGCGGGATTAGCACATCGGTAGTGCACGGGCTTCCCAAGCCTGGGAGGCGGGTTCGATTCCCGTATCCCGCTCAAAATATAAGGTATTGAAAATCAGATAGTTGTGGTTTTTAATACCTTATTTTTTTCTTCTCCCCTATCCGTCAGTTCTTATTATATAAAGGTATAAATAGCCTTTTTGTGAGTAATATGTGAGTAACGCATGAAAAGTGTAGATTCCTTGTGAGTGAATATCTCCTCTAATTACGCAAACCTTTACGGACGATTTTGGTGCATTTATGATATAAGGTAAGGGAATATTTTATACCTTTGCATCGGAAATTTAAAACAAAATAATAACATAAACAAATCATGAAAGAACTTAAAGCATTAAACAAGCGTACCGCTCCAAAGAGTGTCGCTCCTGAGAGAATCATTCAGTTTGGTGAAGGAAACTTCCTCCGTGCATTCGTAGATTGGATTGTATGGAACATGAATAAGAAGACCGATTTCAATGGTTCTGTCGTTGTAGTACAGCCTTTGGCTGGTGGTATGGTAGATTGGCTGAATGGTCAGGACTGCCTTTATCACGTAAATCTTCAGGGTAAGGAGAATGGTCAGGCTGTCAATACATTGGAGCGTATCGATGTTATCAGCCGTGCATTGAATCCATATTCTCAGAACCAGGCATTCATGGCTTTGGCTGAGCAGCCAGAGATGCGTTTCATCATCTCTAATACAACTGAGGCTGGTATTGCATTCGATGACGCTTGCAAGTTTTCAGATGCCCCTGCTGCATCTTATCCAGGTAAGTTGGTTCAGTTGCTGTTCCATCGCTATAAGTTCTTCGAGGGTGATCCAACTAAGGGTATGATCTTGATGCCTTGTGAGTTGATTTTCTTGAACGGTCACCACTTGAAGGAGTGCATTTACCAGTATATCGAGCTTTGGAAGGAAGATATGGGTGCTGATTACGAGGGCTTCAAGGAGTGGTTTACTAACCATTGCTATGTTTGCGCTACACTCGTTGACCGTATCGTTCCTGGTTTCCCACGCGATACCATCAAGGAAATTCAGCAGAAGGTTTGCTACAAGGATAACCTCGTAGTAAAGGCAGAAAGCTTCCACCTCTGGGTAATCGAGAAGGCTGGGAATATGACAGTTGAGCAGATGCAGGAAGAGTTCCCTGCTCACAAGGCTGGTCTCCATGTTCTTATTACAGACAACGAGAAACCATACCACGAGCGTAAGGTTACTTTGTTGAATGGTCCTCACACAGTATTGAGCCCTGTAACATACCTCAGCGGTGTCAATATCGTACGCGATGCTTGCGAGCACCCAGTATTGGGCAAATATATCCACAAGGTACAGTTCGATGAGCTGATGCAGACATTGAACCTCCCTATGGATGAGTTGCAGAAGTTTGCTTCTGACGTATTGGAGCGTTTTGAGAACCCATTCGTTGATCATCAGGTAACCAGCATCATGCTGAACTCATTCCCTAAGTATGAGACTCGTGACCTCCCTGGTGTGAAGGTTTACTTGGAGCGTAAGGGTGAGTTGCCACAGGGCTTGGTATTCGGTCTTGCAGCTATCATTACTTACTATAAGGGTGGTACTCGTGCTGATGGTGCTCCTATCCAGCCACAGGACGATCAGAAGATCATCGACAAGTTGGCAGAGCTTTGGGCAACAGGTGATACTCAGAAGGTTGCTGAGGGCGTTCTTGCTTTCGACTACATCTGGAAGGAAGACCTGAACAAGACTGTACCTGGTTTGACAGAGTTGGTTAAGAAAGATCTTGATCTTATCCAGGAGATGGGTATGCTTGAGGCAGTAAAGACTATTTTGTAAGAAATAGAGTGAAACTTAGATAAAGCATTTTCATGCGTAAAAAAGGGAAGTTCCGAAAGGAACTTCCCTTTTTTACGCATTTATGTTTATCTGTTTCTGTGTTTCATATACCATGGATGAACACAATAATTATAGAATACTAAAGTAAGTACCAGCAAAACTATACTGATAGCCAGGATGTATTCATGGTCTGTCTGTATCTTGGGCAAGAACTTTTGCAGTTCTACAATTCTGTGATTTCCCCAGAAGCCATATCCTAAAAACAGTCCGAGGCTGATTCCAAATTCCCAAGACAGGAAAAATGAACTCTGACTGGTTCCTCTCTGGCAGTGTTTGGCCAGTTTGATATAAAACAGCAGGAACCTGCTTCCTATTACACCAATGCCAAATCCGATAAGAGATGGAGAAATGAACTGGATGGCCGACTGATGGTTTGTGAAGAATATCAAAACTGCAGCCAGCATAAAGATGACTCCAGAAAAGACTTCACTCTTTAGCTCTGCATTCGGAAATGCGAATTTCTCAGCCAGTAGGGCTATGATGAAACCTCCCATCAACATGGTGTAAAATACTACGGAATGCTGTATGGAAAACAATAATCCCACAACAGTTGTTATTGCAGCCGTGTTGAGGAATAAGAGAAAACCCTGAGGAAGGAAAAATCTGTCCAGGCTAAGGATTTTCATATTGTCTGACGGAGCCTTGAAAGGAAATTTTACCCATGAGATGAGCAAGATGGGAATTAATGCGAAGCATCCTCCGGCGATGACTACGCCTCTATAATTGAGCCACTTGAATAAAATCAGGGCAATTACTGGTCCGAGAGATAATGCGAATCTTGAAAACCATGCAGCCGTATAATTAGCTTCAGTTCTCTGAAACGACTCACAGGTATCAATGATGAGCGTACTGGCTAATGTCATTTGAGCCAATCCTATGAATGCGCCTTGTAGCAGTCTTGCCAGCATCAACATCCAAAACTCTATTTTTACCTGCAGGACAAACTCCAGATAATAGATAAGCGCGAAACACACAGCTACGCCCACAATCGCAAACTGACATACATGATTTCTCCGATATTTCTGAACCAGATAAGAGCAGAAACCGCCAAGCAGGAATATTCCGATGCCATAGGCACCCATGATACTTCCCACTTCAAGTGAGGAGAAACCAGCCTGTATTAAATAAGGCGGAAGAGCCGGTATCAGCATGTAAGTGCTCGTCATCAAGAAAAGGTTTGCTATTGCCAGCAACCAGAAATCCCGATGCCACAACTTGAAGTGTACCGGCGTGTTTTGAGTATCCATCTTTTAAAATAGTGTTTGTAATTAGCTATTTTAATAGCTTTCTTCAATATTGGGATAATCACCTGTCTTGACAGCATCGACGTATGCCTGAACGCCCTTTGTCATCTCAGCCCCTACCTGTGCAAAGTGGCGCAAGAACTTAGGCTTGAACCCCTGGGTCATCCCCAATGCATCCGCATAAACCAATACTTGACCGTCGCATCCGTTACCAGCTCCAATTCCGATAGTTACGGCTTTTACCTGACGTGTAACTTCAGCAGCTATTTTGGCAGGAACTTTCTCCAAGACGATGGCAAAGCAACCAGCTTTATCCAGAGCGATGGCATCGCTGATGAGCTTTTCTGCTTCTGCTTCTTCTTTGGCACGGATACCATAACCTCCGAACTTGTTGACGCTTTGAGGAGTCAATCCTAAGTGGCCATGAACAGGGATTCCGGCATCTATCAGTGCTTTGATGGTATCTATCATTTCTACGCCACCTTCAAGTTTGAGGGCATCCACACCCGTCTCTTTCATCATTCGGCAAGCATTGCGCAAGGCTTCTTCGCGTGAAATCTGATAACTTCCGAAAGGCATGTCGCATACTACCATGGCATGATTTACGGCACGCGCTACGCTTCTGGCATGATAAATCATCTGGTCAACGGTGATAGGTAGTGTATCAGCGTTTCCTGCCATAACGTTTGATGCAGAGTCTCCAATCAGAATGCTGTCAATACCGGCAGCATCGATAATACCTGCAGTTGTAAAGTCGTATGCAGTGAGCATAGTTACCTTTTCACCAGCTTGCTTCATTTCAGCAAAAGTCTTGGTGGTAATTTTCTTTTTATCTGTTGATAAATATCCCATTTTTTGTGTTGTTTTTATAAATCGACTGCAAAGTTACACATTATTTACGAGATAGGCTAACAATTTTAACTAAATCTGCAAATGTGAAGCCAATATAGTCGGAAATCACTTCGTCAGAATAAGGTCTGATGGCATCAGCAGCGTTTGTTGTGGCCAATCCGAGCGTAAAGGCACCAGATGCTCTTACGGCTTTCAGACCGTTAAAACTGTCTTCCAAGCCTACACACTCTTCCGGTTTGACTCCGAAATAAGCCGCTCCCTTGAGATAGCAGTCTGGGTCAGGTTTGCTCTTGGCAAAGTCCTCACTTGTAAGAACCCTGTCAAAGTAGTCTTTAAACTCTGGTCGCTGCTGATAAACATTGAGCATCTTAGGGATATTGCTGCTGGTTACAACAGCGCATTTTATGCCGTTATTGCGTAAATCCTTTACAAAATCCTCAAATCCAGCAATATAGTTGTAGCTCATGTTTTGCTCGAATTCATCCAGACGGGCGGTAATTTTAGCCTGTTCATCTTTCACGCTACAGAAATTAACTTTAGAAGCGAAAATCTTGTCATCGGAAAAATACTTGTCGTAGATTTGAACCAGAGTCTGGCCTTTGATGATTTGTGCGAAATCAGGAATCTCAGGATGATACTCCTTTCCTATCATTCCCCAGAAAACCGAATATTGCGATTCGGTGTCAAAAACGACACCGTCTAAATCGAAAAGTGCAGCTTTAATCATTATTTTAATTTGATAAATTGATTGATACAATCTCTTTTAATTCTCGAAATTGGTTGCAAAGTTACATATTTTTATTCTAAAATCAATAAAGAAAGTAAATAATCACAATCATTGTCAGTTATTTCGTATTTTTTTTATATTTTTGCACTCAAATAATAATATATAAGGTATGAAGATAATCGAGAAATACTTTCCGAATCTCACGGATAAGCAAAAAGAACAGATATCAAAATTGGATTCTCTCTATCGTGACTGGAATGCAAAAATCAATGTAATCAGCCGCAAGGATATAGACAATCTCTACGAACATCATGTGCTGCATTCCTTGGCAATAGCGAAAGCCATCCATTTCCGTGCGGGTTCTGAAATCCTGGATTTCGGATGCGGTGGCGGATTCCCTGGCATTCCTCTTGCTATTCTCTTTCCTGAATGCAAATTCAAATTGATTGATGGAACTGGCAAGAAAATCAGGGTTTGTAATGAGGTAGCTGCTGCTATTGGACTGGAAAATCTGAAGGCGGAGCATATTCGCGGTGAGGAAGAAAAGGGAAAATATGATTTTGTGGTCAGTCGTGCGGTGATGCAACTTCCTGATTTAATGAAAATTATCAAGAAGAATTTCAAAAAATCCCAGCAAAATTCCCTCCCTAATGGTCTTCTTTGCCTGAAAGGTGGAAATCTTCAAGAAGAATTGAAACAATATAAAAATATTGCAGAGATAACTCCGTTGAGTGATTTCTTTGAGGAAGAATGGTTCAAGCAGGATAAGCAGTTGGTATATGTGCCGGCGTGATATCATCATGCTGAATTAATAATGGAGTCTTTCATTGCAAAGTCTCTCTTAAGGGTTTTGATTATACAAATGTTTCTAATTATTTAAAAGAATATTCGATGTTACATATTGAAAAATTCGAAGTTAACATGCTTCAGGAGAATTGCTATGTGGTAAGTGATGAAACCCGAGAGTGTGTCATCATTGATTGCGGAGCTTTTTATCCGGAAGAAAGAACAGCCATCGTCAATTATATCAAGGAGAATAACTTTCAACCGGTTCATCTTCTTGTAACCCATGGACATCTTGACCATAATTTCGGCAACAATACAATCCATGAAACTTTTGGTTTGAAACCGGAAGTGTCGGCAGCAGATGAGAGTCTGATGAAGAACCTGAAGCAGCAGGCTGAGGTTTTCTATCAGATGCAGTTGGATTACGATTTTCCTCCTGTAGGTCATTTCTTTGAAGAAAATGAAGTGATCCGTTTCGGAAACCATCAGTTTGAAATCATCCTCACTCCTGGTCATTCCCGTGGCTCAGTCACATTCTACTGTGCAGAAGAAAAGGTAGCCTTTACGGGCGATACACTTTTCCGTGGTTCTATTGGCAGAACAGATTTTAAAGGCGGTTCTATGTTCCAGATTATCAACAGTCTCCGTTTTCTGGCCCAGTTGCCTGATGATGTAAAAGTATTGCCAGGACATGGACAGGCAACGAGCATCGGCGAAGAACTCGCTCATAATCCGTATATGGATCGATGAATAAAGTAGAAAAAATCATTCTTGGTATTGACCCTGGAACCAATGTGATGGGCTATGGGGTCATCAGGGTGACAGGCAATAAGGCTCAGCTGGTAGTCATGGGTGTCATCGATATGCGCAAGGAGAGTGATTCTTATCTCCGATTGGGTAAAATCTTCGAGCGTGTTACCGGTATCATTGATGAGTATCTCCCGGATGAGATGGCCATCGAGGCTCCTTTCTTCGGAAAGAACGTTCAGTCTATGCTGAAATTGGGGCGGGCTCAGGGAGTAGCCATTGCTGCAGCTATCCATCATGATGTGCCGATTCATGAGTATGCCCCTCTGAAAATCAAGATGGCCATTACGGGACAGGGACAGGCTTCCAAGGAACAGGTGGCGGGCATGCTGCAAAGGATGCTGCACATCAGTGACGAGGATATGCCGAAATTCATGGATGCTACGGATGCCTTGGGTGCAGCTTATTGTCATTTCCTGCAAATGGGCAAGCCAGAAACCAATGTCCGGCATTATAGCAGCTGGAAGGATTATGCTTCGAAAAATCAAGCAAGGGTTGCTGGCAGCGCCTCCGTGACAGGACCGAGAGCCCAGTTGATGGCTGCTCTCAATCGTACAACACATAAATAATTTTGATTATAAAGATATATAAGAAGATGCAAACAATTATCAAAATAGAAAATGGCATTACGCGTATGCCGGAATGGCGTATGGCTGAGCCTGTCAATTTTGAGGCTTGTGAAGGTGAACATATTGCCATCGTAGGTCCTAATGGAGGTGGAAAATCTATGTTTGTGGATATGATAGTGGGTCGCCATCCTCTAGTAATGCATGATCCATATTATGATTTCTCACCGAGCAACAAGCCGATGGTGAGTGATAATATCAAATATATCACTTTCCGTGATACCTATGGCGGTGATAATGACCGTACTTATTTCTTGCAGCAGCGCTGGAACCAATTGGAGATAGATGAGTCCACTCCTATTGTCAGAGATAAACTGGAGGAAGCTTATCAGATGGCTGGAGAGGATACGCCGGAGCGCCGTGCCCTGCAAAAGCACATTTACGAACTCTTCCACATGGAGCATTTGCTCGACAAATATACGATACTTTTGTCCAGTGGAGAGTTGAGAAAGTTCAAGCTGGCTTCTACCCTCTTCGCAGAACCACGTGTGCTGATCATGGATAATCCGTTTATCGGACTTGATGCAGATACCCGTGATCAGTTGAAAGAGCTTCTGAAAACACTCTCTTCGGAGCGTGCGCTGCAAATCATTCTGGTCTTGAGCAAGAGCGACGATATTCCAGATTTCATCACACATGTTGTGGAAGTGAAAGATATGAAAGTATTGCCAAAACTGACAAAAGAGGAATATTTGAAGATGAGGCAGCCTGTTCCTGATCACATCTTAAGTCCAGAATTGGAGCAGGCCATTGTGGATCTACCATATAGTGAGCGTGAATACCATAATGAGGAAGTTGTCAAGATGAATAAGGTTCGCATCCAATATGGTGAACGTATTATTCTGAAGGACCTGGACTGGACGGTTCTGAATGGAGAAAGATGGGCTTTGAGCGGACAGAACGGAGCAGGAAAATCTACCCTCTTGAGTTTGGTTTGTGCTGATAATCCGCAGAGTTACGCTTGTGATATTGTACTCTTTGGCAATCCACGTGGAAGCGGTGAAAGCATCTGGGACATTAAGAAGCATATAGGTTATGTCTCTCCGGAACTGCATCGCTCCTATCAGCGAGATCTTCCTGCCATCCGTATCGTGGCAAGTGGTTTGATGGATTCTGTAGGTCTTTATGTTAAACCTAAGGATGAGGATTTAGCTATCTGCCGTTTCTGGATGAAGGTCTTTGGATTGGAAGGAAAGGAAGAAGCGGGTTTCCTCAAACTCTCCAGCGGTGAGCAGCGTCTGGTCTTGTTGGCTCGTGCTTTTGTGAAGGATCCTGAACTTCTTATCCTTGATGAGCCACTTCATGGACTTGACAATGTGAATCGTAGGCTGGTGAAAGATGTCATAGAGGCATTCTGCAAGCGAAAAAACAAGACTATGATTATGGTGACCCATTATAAGGAAGAATTGCCTGCTTGTATTGATCACAGCATCTTCTTGATTCGTCATGCCTGATAGTAGAGAAAGTCTTTGATACTTTTGTGAAAGGTTTGGATACAGATAAAAATCTTTAACATTAATTAAAAAAATAAGAAAAATGAAAAGAATGATCATAGCAATGGCGCTCATAGCGCTCACATTTGCATCAGCTTCTGCACAGGATGTGCTGAATGAAATAGTGAAGACCTCATTTGCAACCGTAAATGATACAACCCAAAATATCGAAGTGCGCAAGACTGCGGTTTTCAAGTATGATGCCATGACTTATCTTCGTTCCAAGTTATTGCAACCAGCTGACCTGCTTGACAAGAATGTAGATTTGAAGAAGGTGAATGCCACCATCCAGATACTCAATGAGCAGGCTTTAGCCATGAATCAATATGTTGCTCTCTATCAGAAGCGTCTTTATGAGGCTAAAAAGAAGAACAGAGATATTGTAACCAATTTGTTCAAGCAGGCAACCCGAGATCATAAGTTGTTCAATGATACTGATACAGAGGTAACCTTAGCTTATTATGACCGTAAGGACTACCCTATCCAGTTCTGTATTGATTGCGATTGGATAAAGACTTTGGATTTCATCCGTACAATCGATTGGAATGGTCTTTAATAGTATTGAAAGAAGTACACCTTATATATAATATGGATATTTGTGAAGGTACACCTTAATATATAGAGAGAATAATAATGAAAAATATCTCATAAAATTTGCATATTAAAAAATAAGTAATTACTTTTGCAAAATAAAAGAGAATTTATGATGAAAAAGGAAAATAATATGAGTCTCAAACACTTGACCAAGTCAAGTGTTTGGGAAATACAGGAGAACGATGTGTTCCGTCTTTGGGAAGCTGCGGAGAAGGATACTGATCTGAAAGATAATCAGCGCCGCTATGTGGATGTCATCCGTAGTGCCTTCGAAATAGAGGAAATCAAAGTTGATAAACCTATCGTTATTGATAAATATATCCAACGAGGTTTTAAAATCGGAAACTTCCGTATTGATGATATGAATGTAAAGTACGCTATCAAGAAGCGCCCAATTCTTCGTGTTACCGATTTGACTTATGAGAATATCCATCACATAAGTGCTACAAAACTCATCGAAGTGTTGGAACGTAACTTTGGTGGTGGCTGGGAATCTCTCCCACAGAGTATCCAAGATATCATTCAGAGTGGTTTTGATATCAGCACAACTACCCTTCCTAAGGATCGTCTTCATAAGCCAGGCGGTCTCTATGAGAAGAAACTTGATGATGGTTTCGAAGTGCTGGAAATTCCTAAAGGAACATGGACCGAGGCGATTTTTGCCAAGGCGAAACCTCAGGTTGAGAAGGTGCGCATGAAATTTGCCGATGAAGACGAATTGGATCGTGAGGATGATCTTCGTGCGCGTGCTGAGGATGATGAAGACGACGATGAGGATGCACCAGAGATTGAGGATCATTACAATGATATCGATGAAGATGATGACGCTTTCGATGATGACAAGCTGACAGAGGAAAGTTATCGTACTACATTTGAGGATCCTGAAAATTTAGGTCTTGATGATGCGAATGATGTCGCAGACGATGATGAATATTAAAAAATAAAATAAAATGAATGCATTAATTGGTTTAATAGCTTTAGTAGTTGTAGCCCTTGTCGGATGGGCTATCGCCGAGTTTAAGTATAAGGCCTTCACTTTCACCCGTTCAGAAAAGGATATTGAGGAAGAGAAGGAGTTGGAAGAATTGAAGCGTGCTGATGGTTTCAAGGAGATGAATATCCGCGACATCATGCGCAAGAATTCTACAAACGGTTATAATGCCGTAGGTTAATCTTTATGGTAGTTCAATACATCATAATAGGAATAGTAATAGTGGCATGCCTTGTGTATGCCACTATTATTATGTGGAAAAATGGCAAATCTCAGCTGAAATGTGGCGATTATAAGTGTGCAGGATGCCCTTTTTACGAGAAATGTGAAAAAAAACAAGAAAAAGTTGGGAAAAAATTTGGTGGAACCAAATAAAAGTAGTACCTTTGCAATCGCAAATGAGAAATACAATATCTCAATCTACAAGGTGTCTTAACCGAGCGGTTAGGTAACGGTCTGCAAAACCGTGTAGAGCGGTTCGACTCCGCTAGACACCTCGAAATAATCAAGAGGATGTGTCATAGTTTTATGACACATCTTTTTTTGTTCTTCATATTTCTTATTTATCGGATTACGCAGAGTTCACGGAATATTCTTGCCCCTCGGATTACTCACTGATTTTCACGGAACTCGACCTTGCGGTCGTAGCGATACCCCCTAAAGCAGGAACGTTACGGCTATATAAACGGCTGCATAAACCAATCCCTATAGGCATAAAAAGTCCCACAGATTTCACAGATTTTACAGATTTATTTGGGGCTTCCAAAAGAATTGTGTAAATCTCTGAAATCTGTGGGTAATTGATGATATGCTTTTATTTTTTCAAGGCAATATTATAATTGTAGTATTTAGCATTACCCGTGATGTCTTCTACAACTTGAATGAATGGCGGGAATTTCACGCTCTCTTGTTTTGCAATACCCTTTGTTTCAAGTATCATCAGATCATTCACAGGAGATTCGAAGGAATCCAATTCAAAATACTGACCTTTCCAGATAAAACTCTTGCGATGCTTCTTGATGGTTTGGCGGTAAGGATCCGCCTGCTGGAGAAGCGACTCATAAAGATTGCTGCTTATCTGGCGTTCTGTTTCTATTTGTTCTGTGTCAGATATTCTCTTCTTGGTAGTATGTACAAATACTTCCTTTTCTTCAAAGCGGCGCTTGCGCAAACGAATCTCACAATTAGGTTCACCAGTCAAGTATGTCTGTACAATATCGCTGTCAATACTATTTGGCACATTGCCAGTCAATTTGACAATATACTTTCTTTCCTCCTCTATTGGCTGAGGAATTCCAAGTACATTAGAAATCTCTTTGAGCACGCGATTCAGCTTGTTGTCAAAGTCTTCATGATTGTTGATCACTCTCAGATGTGGATGACCCGTCCATGCCTCAATGACACGCTTGTCCAATTCGCGGGCTATTTGAATACCCTTTTCATCTGCCTTTTCCAGGCGCTGGGCATTGTTGCTTGTTGTGTAGAATTGCTCAGCACCATCCGCAGCAGAAACCAAGTGAAGTATGGCATCATATCTCTCGTCTCTCAGTTGAGTCTGCGTATAGCCAACTTCTCCGATAATATCTTGCCATTGCTGCGGTGAAAGATAAGCCGAGATGTCCATTACTCCCCTATCGCAGACGATGAGAACAGGCTGTGCGAGCGTCTGAGCCATTTTGTAAAAACAGTCCTCGAGATGCAGTTGGGTCTGGAGTGTAGCTTTCTCTCCAACGTAGAAGAAATCTTTGTTGGATGTCAAATAATTCATACCCGCCTGCGTAAACATCGTAGGCACCTCTGGGATTGTGAAAACCTTGTATCCCAGGCTGGAGAAATGCTCAATAACTTTCACCAGTGCAGTAGTCTTACCAGCACATGGTCCACCGGTAAGCACGATTTTCTTAATAGTATTCATTCCGTATTTATTTTCTTTATTTGGTTTGCAAAGTTAACAAAAAATATCTGGATTATATCCAAATTTCGCATAATATTAGTATAAAGTATAAAAAAGAAAGGGAAATATTTTGCAGTTCATTTGAATTGCCGTATCTTTGCATAAAAATAAATATAAAAACTATGGAACAAGTAAAGACTTTGATTATCGGAAGTGGTCCTGCTGGATATACAGCAGCCATATATGCAGGAAGAGCTGATTTGAAACCCGTTCTTTATTCAGGTATTCAGCCAGGAGGCCAGTTGACCACCACTACAATCGTAGAGAATTTCCCAGGCTATCCTAATGGCGTGGATGGCAACCAGATGATGATGGACTTGAAGGAACAGGCCTCTCGTTTTGGAGCCGATATCCGTGATGGCAGTATTTCTAAGGTAGATTTCAGTAAGCGCCCTTACCATATAGTTGACGAGCGTGGAAATGAAATCCTTGCTGATACAGTCATTATCGCTACAGGTGCTTCTGCCAAATATTTAGGTTTGGCTGATGAGGAAAAATATCGCGGACAAGGTGTTTCTGCTTGTGCCACCTGTGATGGTTTCTTTTATCGTAAGCGTACCGTAGCAGTAGTTGGTGGAGGTGATACTGCCTGTGAAGAGGCTATGTATCTTGCCGGACTGGCTAAAAAAGTCTATATGATTGTAAGAAAACCTTATCTTAGAGCCGCAGAGATTCTGCAGCAGCGCGTGAAGGAGAAAGAGAATATTGAGATTCTTTTTGAAACAAATACATTAGGACTCTTTGGTGAAAATGGAGTAGAAGGTGCTCACCTTGTGAAGCGCAAGGGCGAAAGTGATGAGGAAGAATTTGATATTGCCATAGATGGCTTCTTCCTGGCAATCGGTCATAAGCCTAATACTGAGTTGTTTAAGGATTACATCGACTTGGATGAGCAGGGATTTGTCAAGGTTATTCCTGGCACTGCGAGCACAAATGTACCTGGTGTTTTTGCAGCAGGAGATGTGGCAGACCCAGTTTATCGTCAGGGAATCGTTGCAGCAGGTTCAGGTGCCAAAGCAGCCATTGAGGCAGACCGATATTTACAACAGCTTTAATCGGAAGATTTGTCATGATAATTGATAAGAATACGAATTTCGAAGAAATCTTCAAGCGTGATCTTCACCAGTATTTATGTTCTATTGATCGAGTAGATGAACATTTGCCGGAAGCTCCAGATTTGGAAGAACTCTGGGCAAAGATTGGTGAAAGCTATTTGCCGGATGCAATGAAGGAATTTACAAAATATCCTACCGTGTCACTCGGTTGGATTATGTTTGTAGGATTGGCAATGGCTAAATATTGGGATGTAGATTGGGAGTTGTATAGTAAGGTAGAGAATCATTATGAATACTTGAAAAATAGTATTGATTTTGATCACATGGATGATTACATCTGTGAGAAAATACTTCTTTTGGATGAGGAATCTCATCAGAAAATGAATCATGTGGTGGCAGAATGTGCTTCCCGTACATTGAATCAATTGGCTCATATGGGAATAGAACCAGGTACAGAGACTGCATTTAGAGCTTTTATCGCCGCATTGCATCAGATGTATTTGATGGGAATAGCCGTTGAATTGAAAGCATTAGGCTATCATATGACTCAGCTGTCATGAGATGATCATTATAACGAAATTCCGATCAGAAAAAAATATAAGCTGCATTGCAGTAAAACAAAAATGATATTGCTTATGGAGGGAAATTATATTCGTTTTGATTGGGCGATGAAACGCCTACTTCGCAACAAAGCCAATTTTGTGGTCTTGGAGGGATTTTTGGCATCACTGATAGGCAAAAAGTTCAAGATAGAACGCTTCCTCGAAAGTGAAGGCAACCAGAGTGATGAAGAAGATAAATACAATCGTGTAGATATCCTCGCCGAAAGCGAGGAGGGAGAACTCTGCATTATTGAAGTACAGAATAGCCGTGAATTATCATATTTCCACCGTATGTTATATGGCGTTTCCAAGACTATCACAGAATATATCGGTTTAGGAAAACCTTATGAAGAAGTGCGAAAGGTTTACTCCATCAATATTGTTTATTTCGAATTGGGTCAGGGTAAGGATTATGTTTACCACGGCAAGACAGAATTTGTGGGTATTCATCAGCCTCATGATACCTTGAAACTATCCGTCAGACAAAATGAAAAATTCTTCGGTAATAAAGAATATGATATTTTGAAGCGTAAGGCTGCAGGTGATATCTTCCCTGAGTATTATGTGCTCCGTGTGAATGATTTCGATCAGGTAGCTACCACTCCATTAGATGAGTGGATAGAATTTCTGAAGACTGGTAATATCAGTGCCAAGGCAAAGGCTGCTGGTCTTGCTGAGGCTCGTGAGTGCTTACGTGTCGATTCGCTCTCTGAAAAAGACAAAAAGGCTTATTATCGCCACATGGAGTCAATAAGGCACATGAAGAGCCTCTTTGATACTAGCCGTGATGAAGGCTTTCAGGAGGGGAAAGATGAAGGACTTGCGGCGGGCAGAGCAGAAGGCAGAGCAGAAGGTATTGCAGAAGGCAGAGCAGAAGGTAGAGCAGAAGGCAGAGCAGAAGGCAGAGCAGAATGTTCTTTAGAAATTGCTAATCAGTTGAAAGCTATGGGATTATCACTAGAGCAGATAGCCCAAGCCACTCATCTCCCTATAGAAGAAATATCAAAACTCTTTAAATAATAACATTTAAAGCACGGCTAAGGTATCATAATCTTCCTTAGCCGTGCTTTTCATATATTCCATCTTCTATGCTTTAGGACTTTTCATGTCAGTTCCTTCTTTACGTCGAAGCAAGGACAGGCTTTGGCGGAAAACTCGTTGTGCCCGTGGATAGTAGCTTGAGAGGATGAAAATTGAAAATGAAAATGACCGAAAATGACCATGACCGGAAATGACCGCTTTTCTATCCAAGACATCCTCCCATTTTTACTCAAGAAAAAAAAGTTTGTTCAAGTGACGGGCGCACTCTTGCATTTTGACTCTCTTTTTTGTACCTTTGCACCAGCAATCGAAAGAAAGCTTCTCTTGCACCGAAAGTCGGTCTTCATAGACGACACATCCTGGTCTTATTCGATGTCAGGCGCCGGACATCAATGACGACCCAAATAAGGGCAAGAAATGGGGCTTCTGGGGAATTGAAATATCAACCATCTAAACACACACAAAGTATGATTAACTACAGCATTACCATGCGTTCCGTGAACACCAACCTCCTTGAAATCAATCAGGCTAAATCACGTATCAACCAGGCTAAGAAAGAGGGTAAGAACCCCGACCAGGCCGACCTCAACCTGGTGAAGACCGAGAAGAAGAATGCCTTCGCCGTATCTCAGTATTCTGATGTGATGACCATCGAGAAGTTTGCCAAGCACATCTCCAGCCACGGCAGCGTCTATTCTCGCGCAGACATCTCTGCCATCCTCTACATGACCGTGGATTGCATGAGAGAGCAGCTCCTCGAAGGCAAGAAAATCCGTCTGGGCGATCTCGGTGATTTCTCCATCCTCCTCTCATCCAAGGGCGCTGAGGATGCAGACAAGTTCTCCGCTCAGAACATCACTGACGTGAAGGTTCAGTGGGAGCCAGGCGCTGAGTTCAAGAACCTCATTGCCGATGCAGAGTTCAACCTCGTAGCCAGCCGCAGTGCTCAGGCTGCAGTCATCAAGGCCATCAAGGAGGGCAAAGCCAACGTGGACATCGGAGTAAAATATCCCCGGTCATGGTCATTTTCGGTCAAAATCATTTCTGGTATTACGAAGCAATGGCTATAATACCTACATATATAAAAAATAGATGGAGCCCAGTCTCACGATTCACCCCATCTACCCAAATATATGCGAAAACTTTTTTGCAAAAATAGTTGATTTTGCAGAAAATACCAAATTTTTAAGGTGAACATTTTAATAAGCTTCTGTTTCTTAACTATTCTTTAATAGAATAAAGGGATTTTAGTGAAAAGAGGGGGATACAACTCATCAAGCAATTATTTACGTCATCATGGAAGATACGGAAGTCAATCGTTCCTAATCCCCCCATTAATATTCATTTCCCTCATCCTTAATCACGCTTGGACCATCGATGAGCTCGGGTTTCGGTGCATTACGGTTTACGCCATCATAAGCATTCCTTACATCCCCCATGCTGATGTCTATATCGCGATTTACAGGGCGGTCTGGATCATTCAGCGTGTGGGAGAAAAGCCATTGGTAGGTTTTCTTCATGTAGAAAACGCGGGCTGGCATTCCATGATTGGCACCTTGCCACCAATCATAAATCAAGCGGGAATCATTTCCGTCACGTTTTAATTTATCTACTACTACTTTGGATTGCTTTACAGGAACGGCTCTGTCGGCTGTGCCATGGATAATCCAAAATGGAAGTTTCCCCAAACCGCTTACGTCTTTCAGGGAACAACCGCCACAGAGCGCCATTCCTGCTGCAATACGGTCGGGATAGGTGCCGCAGACATCCATTGTTCCATATCCTCCCAAACTCATGCCTAAAACATAGACACGGGTGGTGTCACAGGAATAATGCTGCTTCACCCAATCAAGCATGTCCATCACTTTCTTGGGACTCCAAGCACCTCCAGGGTTTTGGGGCACAAGCGTCAGGGCGTCAATATCTCGGCCTTTCACAATGGCATCCAGCGGTCCGTATCTTCTTACTCTTTCAAGGTTGCGACCGCATAGACTGGCACCATGAAGGAAGATGATCACTGGCGTTTGCTCCTGAGTATAGAAATAATCCACTGGTGTATAAACCCAGAAGTTATAGCCTCCAGGTATCTCATTCTTTACTGCCCTAAGAAAATCGTATGCAGATATCTTTAAGACGGAAAGCAATAATATAGCCAAACAAAATATCTTTTTCATGTTGGCGAAATTACAATAAAAAATGCAGAAAACCAAGATTTGTCTTGGATTTCCTGCATTATTTCATATACTTTGCAACAAGTTAATATGCTTTCACAAACTATGGGGTTTGTTTCTCAGCCTGTTGGGGTCAGACATGATATTTGTACTTCTTGGTGGCCCGCTGTGGTACGGAATGGTCAAAATTAGGTGATAAACCATTTCCTGTAGAAACTCCTCCTCTTGTAGCCCCACAATAGCTTGACCATCGCTGCATGATTTTGGAAACGTAATTGACAGTCTCGCTTCCACGCATATAGCCACATTTGATGATTGGCAATTTATAATAGGCGGGATCACTGAGCTTGAGTACTGATTCTGCTACATCATCCCAGCGATGCGGATTCTTGCCGTGTTGACGTGTCAGTGCCATTGCGTCCCGGATATGCCATGGTCCTGCATTATAGGCTGCAAGTCGGAATTTCAGTCGCTCGAATGGGTCGCCTATATCCTGGAACATACGCTCGAATTTCGCCATGCACGTAGCCGAAGCTGAGATGTTGATTTCCGGATTGGTGAGTGAGGAAACGGGGATGCCTAATTCCTTGGCAGTACCTGGCATAATGGCCATCAGTCCGCAATAGCCTGCCCATGATTTTGCATAGGTATCAAAACCTGACTCCGTATAGCATTGGGCTGCCATCAGTCGCCAGTCGATTCGTGCCATAGGGGCATACTTCTTAAACAAATGGTCGTATTTGCTGATGACGCCTCCTGCTGCATTGATCATAGGAGCATAGACTTTGTGGATGATAAGTCCCTCTGAAAGTATCTTCTTTTCCTCCTTTTGGACGTTTGCCAAGATATGGGGCGTAAACCAATGGTTTAATGCTTCTTCCAGTGATTTGTTTCCCTTGTTGACTGCCCATTGGACTGAGGCGGTCGTCTGATCAGAATCTTTCTCTTTCGATGTCTGGTAGGCGCCGCAATAGGCAATATCGCTGCGTTTGCCTTTCTTAAGCGGATAAGCGATTAAATCACCTTTGCCCTTTTTCAGTTTGTTGATCATATCCAGGGTATCCTTGCAGAGTTCTACTCTTACCGAAACGCCTATGGAACTGGCAAATTTCTCACAGAGCAAGTAATCCTTACCTAAGCCCACTCCCTTATAATCATAATAGGTAGAAGGGCCTGATAGGGTCAGCATGATCAGTTCTCCATTGTTTTCTATATCTGCGAGCGAGAAGGTATTTGCAGAGGAACTGGAGTCTGAAGCCTCTGCATCACCTGAGTCTCCATCCTCTATCACCGTTCCCCATGGCGTATATTCCGTCTTCTTATTTTCCTTCTTGCATGATACGGCTAAAGACAACAGACAGATGGTCAGCATTGCCGTTCTAAAATATTTTCCTGTTTTCATTTTATTCAGCCGGTTGCTTGTCGCCAGATTCTGTAGGCACGGATTCTGGCTTCTGTTTTTCTACATGCTGATTGTCATGTTGTTTATCATGCTTCTTGGTGGCATCATGATGACTGCTCTGTTCTTTAGGCGAATCCTTCTTCGCATCAATCGTTTCATTCAAAGCAGGAGTAGTGTGAGTACCCTTCTGCTTTTTGGTAGAATCTGCAGTTGTTGACTTGGATGAAGTGCTTACAGAACTGATGCTTGGCAAGATGGTACCATTCTGATGGAGGAATTTCGTGTATTTCTTGCAAATTTTATTGGAATATGCATTGAAGATATTGTTGGCAAACAGAATATCAGTTATTTTATTATCACTGACATATTTGCGCATATTCTTGGTGAAATATCGATAATCGACTACATGGATTTCCTCAAATGAATAGAACAGGTAGCCTGGAAGAGCATTTCCGAAACTATCCTTCAGAATCATGACGCGGCGATGATTGCTGACATTGGTTTTCACCCGGGTAATTCGGGTATCACCGCCCATGAAGGTACAGTAGGCACCACCATTGCCGTCTTTATACTGATAGAAGAAGATGCCTTTGTATGGCTTGCCTTCGCCTATGACCTCGTAGTTACGGTTGATTTTATAATCCGTATAATAGGTTTCGTATTTTACGTTCTTTGGAACATAATAGACGAAATCTTCCGGGGCATTCTTCAGGGAAATATCATGAGAATAGCCATACATACTTCCTACGTATCCATGTACCACTTTTCTTTCATAGCTTGAAAGCGGCTTGAAAGGAACCTTTGCCACTTTAGCGAATTGCTGAGCGGCATAGAAAGCTCCAAGTGGTGCCCAGTGGTGGTCGGTTCTGAGGAAGATGTTTTCTGCCACGTGTTTGCCCAGTGCAGTATAGACATCTACGGCATGAACATCCTTGTCTAAGTGAGCATAGATGTTGTTGATGGTTGGACGTTCTTCGTTAGAGCATCCTTTTGCCTTATCAGGACAATAGAAATCCACAGCAGTCGGTATGACCATGCAATATACATTTACCTTTGGTCCGAATACCTTCTTGTATTCATTTGCAGACTGGGCATAATCCACACCACCCTTGGAACTGCCGCCATAAGCCATCAAAGCTCTTACCTCTTTTCCTTTACCTACGATGATAATACCACGGTTGGCGATTTTGGCATTCTCTTCTGCCGTAATATTATTCTTGTATTTACCTACGTTTCTCTCTCCCATTTCCAGTTCTTCATCTGTAGGACCCGATGTCTCGGTGGCATCTGCTGATGCATGGAAGGTCACTTTTTCTTCACCTACAGACATACTGATGAGATCTTTTTCCTGCATACTCATAGACATGAAGATGTCTCGGTAAGGTTCACTATCGCTGAACCAGGAATTGATGCTCTTGGTAAATTCACCCGATTTCAAACTTTCCAGTGAATATTTTGGAAATTTGGCAAGCTCTCTCTTTTCAAGTGCAGAGTATGTGCTCCGAGGGAAGAACAGGAATACGATGGTGAATCCTAAGAACACCATACTCATGATTGATATGTATATATAATTCTGTTTCATGATTTTAAATGCAATGGTTAAATATCACAATCTATTTATTTCTTCATTTGTGTTATTGGCGTAACATTCGCTCGAAGCCTCTTGCCGTGGATTTTGCATAGGCATGCTGCAAGTTGTTGGCGAAGAGTATATCTGTGATTTGATTGTCATTGACATAGTTGACGATATTCTTTGTGAAATATCTGAAATCTACTACATAAATATCCTCAAATGAACCGAAAAGGTATCCTGGCAAGGCATTGCCATAGCTATCTTTGATGATCATCAGTTTTCTTCCATTTCTTACGTCTGTCTTGACATGCGTTGTGCGCAAATCGCCACCCATGAAGGTGCAATATGCACTGCTGCTGCCATCCTTGTATTTGATGAAGAATGGTCCGGTGAATGGGTCTGTGAGGCTCGTTACTACCCTATTCTTACCCATGTTGTGTCCGACATAGGTGGTGACATAATTGCTGTCTTTAGGAATATAGTAAATGAATTTCTCCGGAGAGTTCTTTACCGCGATGTCCTTTGAGTAATGATACATACTTCCCACAAAATTATGGATGGTACGCTCTTCAAAATCGTTCAGATTAGGAACCTTTACCTGTGCTTTCTGGGCAAATTCACGGGCAGCATAGTATGCTCCTAATGGAGACCAATGGTGATCGGTGCGGGAATAAATATCCTCATCCATGTGCTGCTTGAGTACAGGATATACATCTACTATTTCTACGCCTTTCTCCAGATGCTGATACATATTGTTGATGACCGGCTCTTCATCGCGGATCCATTCCTTGGCTTCTTCCGGACAGTATAGACCTGCAGAGGTAGGAACGATCATGCTATAGATTCTTACATGATGCTTCAGCGTGTCCCGATACTGGTTGATGGCATTTGAATACCATGTTCCTCCGGATGCCAAACCGGTAAAAGGTTCCAATGCTCTGACCTGGTTGTTCTCTTTGCTGATGATGATGCCCGTTCTGGTTTTATAGCATGTGGAATGGGTTTCTGCCATCATTGCCTGAGCGCAGAATGAGCAGAATAATGCAGTATTTATGAATGTATATAATCTTTTCATTTTTGGGTATATTTTAAATTAGAATCTGGTGTAAATGAAGGCATTGTTGGTGGCTCCAACAAGCAAGGCTACGCTCAGCGTGAGTAGGATAATGGACACTACTGTGCGAGTTGCAAGGGTGATGTTCTTCTTCATCCTTGTATTGTTGGGCAGGTATCTGTTATACAACTTTGCCACCGTATCATATACAGGAAGACAGAACAGGATGCCTGCCACCCATAACCAGAAATTGTCCATGCATGCACTTTCTGCTGCAAAGTCATATACGTTCTTGGCATTTCCACAGAACGCATCGAAGAAATGTTGCATCTTGGTAAAGTCATCAAAATAGAAAATTCCCCATCCGATGATGACGAGCAACAGACTGTATATATGCAGCAGGAAGGAAGGTATCTTATCCTGCACCTTCAGCAATGTATATTTTTCGGCAATCACGATGACACCGAAATAAAGACCCCAGAAGATGAAGTTCCAGCTGGCTCCGTGCCACATACCGGTCAAGAACCAGACAACAAAGATGTTGAGTGGCTGGTGACGTCGGTTTCCTCCCATTGGAATATACACATAGTCGCGGAAGAAACTACCTAATGACATGTGCCATTTTCTCCAGAAGTCTGAAATGGATGTGCAGCAATAAGGATGCTTGAAGTTCTCAGCAAAGTGAAAACCTAAACATCTGCCCAGTCCTATTGCCATGTCACTATATCCTGAGAAGTCGAAGAAGATCTGAAGCGTGAAGGCTAATATGCCCACCCATGCTCCAAAGGTGGATAAATTCTGAAGTCCGTTGGCGAGGAACTGGTCTGCTATCTCAGAAAACTGGTTGGCAAGAATCACCTTTTTACCCAATCCGATCAAGAAACGATAGCAACCTTCTACGATGTCATACTGTCTTACCTTTCTGTCTCTGATTTCCAATGCCACAATATCATATCTGACAATAGGTCCTGCTATCAGCTGCGGGAACATGGAAATATAGAGAAGCAAGTCCTGGAAACGGCGCTGGGCTGGCGCTTCACGGCGATATACATCTATGAGATAGGATATGGACTGGAAGGTATAGAAACTGATGCCGATAGGCAGTGAAATCTTTGGAATGCTTACAGGAATACCTATCGAATTGAGTGTTGTTGCAAAGAATCCCGCATATTTGAAAGTGCCGAGTAATAGGATGTTGCATATCAAACCAATTACCAATGCTCTTTTGCGGTGGGATTGCTGACTGTCTATTCCAAGACCGGCAAAGTAGTTGACCATGACACTGAACAGCATCAGGAAAACATATATTGGTTCGCCCCAAGCATAAAATATCAGTGAGAACAGTACAAGTATCGCATTGCGTACATTTGCTGGATGCTCGCCCGTCTTGAAGAATTTCTTATCCAACAAGTAGGCTAACAGATAGCACAACATAAAGGCTGGTAAGAACGCAAAGATGAAAAATAAATCGGAAAATACCATTATGTTTTATTTTTATTTATGTTTTGTAAAGCTTTCTATTTTGACTGAGTGTCTGTTTGATTCAGTTAATACAACAGCAGACTTTCTAATTGGTTGGCAATGAAGTAGCCATTTCGTTTGGCTCCCTTGCTATTGGTGTGGACTCCATCTGTCGTAAAAAACCTGCGGTTGATTTCTCTTGCCCCCTGAATGGTTCCCCCATAATCCAGACGGATGACCGATAGGCTCATATAATGTCCGCATTCTTCAATGATGTCGCCAATTTTGTGAATACCAGTAACGCCAGGCTTACCTATCTGCATCGGTGTTATCAATACAATCTGTGCGTCAGGGAAAGCTTCCTTTATCTTTTCGCAACTGTATCTGACAGATTCAGCAAGGGAGGTCACCTGATGGATTGGTTTCCTTAATACGGTATTGGAAGTCGCAGAAAAAACCTGCTGTGGAGTTTGGGAAAATAATTGCGGTCTGGATGATTTGAACCAAGCATCATTTGTTCCAGCCATAATCATGATCAGATCTGGTTGATACTCCTTGCCTTCTGTTGTTGCTTGAATCAATCTCAGTACTTGATTGAAAATGACATTGTTATCCGTCAACTTCTCAGAATATTCCTCGGTATTGATTTTTGTTTTAGAACAATTAGTCCAAGTAGCGCCACTCCTGGCATAACTTTTACAGGTAGAAGGGGAAAATCTCTCTTTGAACCATTTGCTCCAACCTCTGTCTTTGTCGCAATCATCTCCACCTATGAACGTATTGGAATCACCCAATAAGACAACATGCAGGTGAGAATGATTGGCTGCTGAGATATTAGTCATAAAGCCTATGACCATTAATATCCCTAAAAACAATTTTATCTTCATTTTTTATTTCAGTCTCATTTTCAAAATGTTATCTGTCTAAATCGGGTGCAAAATTACAGTTTTTTTTGTTAATATGCAAACTTTCAGAATAAAAAAATCAGGAAAGATGAATTTCGTCTTTCCTGATTGTATTTATGACTGATTGAACTGTTTCTTTCCTAGTCCTATATCCTGCTGGATTTTTTATCCATGCCCCTGCTTCAATTTTTGCGTGGGCACGGAGAAATTTTTGCGTGGGCATGCAAAATAAAACCACTATGGGACTTCCCAAAATATGGGTCTGACTATGCGCAGATTTTTGCGTTATTTTTTTGCGAAAATATGTATAATCCGCTAAATGTGATGAGTCCGTTGAGCATCAATAATTCATAACCCAATTTGTAGCCCAAATGATGGGATGAATACCAGTCGATTGCATAACAGATAATCGGACTCAAAATCGCAATATAGGGAGTTGCTTGATCATTGGCTCTCCGTTTGGTGAAGATTCCAAATCCAAATATTCCCAAAAGGGGTCCGTAGGTGTAGGAGCAGATAATGTATATGGCATCTATCACGCTTGTTGAGTTGATCTGCTTGAAGAGGATGATGAAAATAACAAACAGAATGGCGACACCAAGATGCGTAGATTTTCGTAGTTTTTCATCCTTTGGAGAATCTATGATATCTACGCAAATGCTGGTAGTTATCGCCGTAATGGCTGAGTCGGCACTGGAAAAGCTGGCTGCCACAATACCGATGGTAAAAAATACGACAACGATATTGCCCATGTAGCCTGATGCAGCAAACACCGGCAATAGATCATCCGGTGATTCTGGGAAAGGCATTTGTTGCTTTTGTGCCAGTAATATCAGCAATATGCCTAATGCTAAAAACAGCAGGTTGGCTGGTACGAAGGCAAAGCCATACGTACACATATCTTTCTGGGCATCATGAAGCGTCTTGCAGGTGAGATTCTTCTGCATCATGTCCTGATCAAGTCCCGTCATGACTATGACCACGAATATTCCACTTAAGAACTGCTTCCAGAAATTCTGTCTTGAAATCCAATCGTCGAAGACAAATATCTGCGAATATTTACTGTCACAAATGGCATGGTAAGCCTCCATCGGAGTGAAGTCCAGGCATTTGATGGTATAATAAATAATCAGGATTAAGGCAGAAAACATACATAAAGTTTGGAACGTATCCGTCCAGACTAATGTCTTGATTCCACCCTTGCGGGTATAAAACCATATCAGCATGACCATTACGGGAACTGTCAATATGAATGGGATTCCTAAATTGTCTAATACAAACTTTTGCAGGATGATGCATACAACATAAAATCTGACCGCGGCTCCTATGATTTTGGAAATGATGAAAAAGGAAGCACCGGTCTTATAGGAATGATTGCCCATCCTATCTTTCAGGTAAGAATAGATGGTCGTTAAATTGTGCTTATAATAGACGGGTAATAGGAAAAAAGCTACGATGAAATAGCCAAAAATAAAACCGATACACATCTGCAGGTAGGTCATGTTCATCTTATAGGCCATTCCCGGTACACTGACAAAAGTGATTCCGCTGATGGATGCGCCCACCATTCCGAAGGCCACCATGTACCAGGGAGACCTGCGGTTTCCCCGGTAGAAGGTTTCATTATTTGCCTTGTGTGACGTTATTTTACTGAATATCAGCAATATGCAGAAATAGATAAGTATTGTAGCTAAAATCATTGTCCTGATCGTTTAAAAAGGAATTCTAAATTTTGTATTTATTCTTTTTCTTAGCTTCTGTCGGAGTGCCATGATAACTGCGGGGTGAAATCATTCTCCTGCCACTACTGATATTTCCTCCACAGTATTCACTCCATCGTTTCTGAATGCGCTCTACGTAATCTGCAGTTTCCGTGCCTCTCATGAAACCTCTTTTCACGACAGGATCCCTATAATAGTAAGGATTGCTAAGCTTGAGGACGAAATGTTTTACTTCCTCCCAATTGTATGGATTGCCCCCATATTTCTTGGTTAAAGCCATGGCATCTCTGATGTGGCTGAAGCCTCCATTGTATGCAGCAAGGGCATATAAGATTCGCTGGCTTGGATCATGGATGTCAGAGAAATGTCCCTGAAGTTCTGCCATATAGCGGGATGCTGCAGCGATGTTGGCCTCTGGCTGATGTATGTCGTTCATGGAAAGTCCCAGATGGGATGCGGTAGAAGGCATGATCTGCATGAGTCCGCAAGCCCCTGCCCACGATTTGGCATTTGGGTCAAAGCAACTCTCCTGATAACATTGCGCAGCCATTAAGCGCCAATCCATTCTTGCTGTTGGAGCGTATCGCTGAAAGTAACCATCGTATTCCGAGATTACACCTTTAGTTCTGTTCAGGAAAGGAGAATAAACATGGCGCCTGATACTTTGTGAGGATAAAAGAAATGCTTCTTCTTTTTTCACTTCTGCAGTTAATTGCGGTTTGTACCAGGCATTCAGAGAGTCTGCCAAACTGTTGTTGCCTCCTATGACGACCCATTGTTCTTGGGTTGTATCTTGCTTAGGACCGCAAAACAACAAATTACCTTTCGCTTTCTTGCGTGATAAGGGTACGGCAATAATGTCGCCCTCCCCTTTTTCCAACTTGCCGATCATTTCAGTAGTGTCCTTACATACTTCCACTCTCAGGCTGACACCAATTTTCTGGGCAAATTTCTCGCAAAGAAGATATTGCATACCTAAATTCCGGTTCTTATATATATAGTATGTATCAGGACCGTTGACAGTCAGCATGATTAATTCACCATTTGATACAATATCATCATAAGTAAAACTTTGCGTTTGATTTGAGTTACTGGAATAATCCTCCTCGCCTATAGGTGTCCCCCAAGGTGTAACATCTGGTTGCGTTTTCTGATTAGAACAACTGCAAACCAACAAAAATAATGCAAATATTGCCGATAAATATACTTTATTCATATTTCAAGTTACAAAATTACATAATTTTTTGGATATTCAAGCGAAAAGATGTACTTTTGCAATGTTTTTTAAACAAAAAGAAGAAATATGTTACGAATAGCAGTACAATCTAAAGGGCGTCTTTTCGATGACACCATGAATTTACTTTCAGAAGCAGACATTAAAGTGAGTGCTTCTAAGCGCACTCTTTTGGTGCAGTCTTCTAACTTCCCTCTCGAGGTTTTGTATCTCCGTGATGATGATATTCCTCAGAGTGTAGCAAGCGGCGTCGCTGACATCGGTATTGTTGGCGAGAATGAATTTGTGGAAAGAGGTGAAAATGCCCAGATTATTGATCGTCTTGGTTTTAGCAAATGTCGTTTGAGTCTGGCTATCCCTAAGAAAATTGATTATCCTGGTTTGCAGTGGTTTAATGGCAAGAAAATTGCGACTTCTTATCCCAACATCCTTCGCAATTTCATGCAGCAGAATGGCATCAAGGCTGATATCCATGTCATTACTGGTTCTGTGGAAATTAGTCCTGGTATCGGTCTTGCTGATGGTATCTTTGATATCGTAAGTTCTGGCTCTACCCTTGTTAGCAATAATTTGGCAGAGGTGGAAGTCGTGATGAAGAGCGAGGCTTTGCTTATCGGTAATTGGAATATGGATGAAGAGAAGCATCAGATTCTGAACGAAATGCTGTTCCGTTTCGAAGCTGTGCGTTCTGCTCAGGACAAGAAGTATGTCATGATGAATGCGCCAAAGTCTAAGGTGAAGGAAATCACGGATGTCTTGCCTGGTATCAAGAGTCCTACGATCATCCCATTGGCTGATGATGAGTGGTGTAGTATCCATACGGTTCTCGATGAGAAGAGATTCTGGGAAATCATCGGAAAACTCAAGGAGCTGGATGCTCAGGGTATTCTGGTTACTCCTATCGAGAAGATGATCTTGTAAAAAGAGTTTTGATCATATCTGTCTTCTACCCGGAACTTTGATTTCATGTTCTGGGAGTTAGAAACAAATATAAAAGTAAATTAATAATAATATAAGGAATGAAGGTAATTTGTTATCCTGCAAAGGAAGAATGGGACGAATTAGTGAAGCGTCCGCACCTGGATGTCTCAGAGCTTAATGCTACTGTAGAAGGTGTTCTCAATGATGTTAAGAATCATGGCGATAGCGCTGTTATACGTTACGAAGAGAAATTCGACCATGCGCATTTGGACTCTTTATCTGTATCTGATGCAGAAATGGAAGAGGCTGAAAGCCTGGTTTCTCTTGAACTGAAGCATGCGTTGGAGTTGGCCCATCATAACATTTCTTCATTCCATCAGAGCCAGCAGTTTCATGGAGAAAAGGTGGAAACAGTCTCTGGTGTGACTTGTTGGCAGAAAAGTGTTGCTATTGAGAAAGTTGGCCTCTATATTCCTGGAGGTACGGCTCCTCTCTTTTCTACGGTCCTGATGCTTGCAACACCAGCCAAGATAGCCGGTTGTAAGGAAATCGTACTTTGTACTCCTCCTAACAGAGAAGGCAAAGTGAATCCTGCCATCTTGATGGCGGCTAAGATTGCTGGTGTGAGCAAGATCTTTAAAATCGGTGGCGTTCAGGCGATTGGTGCGATGGCATATGGCACAGAGAGTGTTCCAAAGGTATATAAAATCTTTGGTCCGGGCAATCAGTACGTCATGGCTGCTAAACAACATGTTTCTTTACACGATGTGGCTATTGATATGCCTGCAGGTCCTTCTGAAGTATGTGTTATTGCGGATGAAACCAGTAATCCTGTGTTTGTTGCTGCCGATTTGCTTTCTCAGGCTGAGCATGGTGTTGATTCTCAGGTTTTCCTGATTTCTACTTCTGAAGAGATGATTGAGAAAGTGAAGGAAGAGGTGGAAAAACAACTCGAACAATTGCCGAGAAAGGAGATGGCTGCCAAGTCTTTGGATAATTCTAAACTTGTCTTGGTGAAGGATTATGATGAGGCCATTGAACTCAGCAATACTTATGCGCCTGAACATTTGATTATCGCCACTCGCAATTATGATGAATTGGCGGAGAAAGTGGTAAATGCCGGTAGTGTATTCTTGGGACAGTATGCTTGCGAAAGTGCTGGTGATTATGCCAGTGGTACCAATCATACCCTTCCTACTCATGGTTATGCGCTGGCATATAATGGTGTCAATCTGGATAGTTATAACCGCAAGATTACGTTCCAGCATTTGACTGATGAAGGTATCAGAAGTATCGGTAACGCTGTTGTTGTTATGGCTGAAAACGAACAGTTGGAAGCTCATGCCAACGCGATGCGCGTGAGAGTGAATGAAGTGGGCAAATAGTTTTGTCTATTTCGACGTTTTAATTTTAAGTATCTATTTTTGAAATATGAAAGAATTAAAAGAACTCTGTAGAGCCAATATTTGGAACCTTTCTCCTTATAGTTGTGCAAGAACAGAATTTTCCGGTAAGAAAGCTCACAACTTTCTGGATGCCAACGAGAATCCGTATAATGATCCCTATAATCGTTATCCGGATCCTTTCCAGACGGATGTGAAAAAGGTCTTGTGCAAGATCAAGAACGTGCCTGTGGAGAATATATTTTTGGGAAATGGAAGTGATGAGGCTATTGACTTGGTGTATCGTATCTTCTGTAATCCGGGAATAGACAATGTGGTTGCCATAGCTCCTACTTATGGAATGTATCAGGTATGTGCTGACGTGAATGATGTGGAATATCGCCAGGTGTTGCTGGATGAAAATTATCAGATTACGGCAGACAAGTTACTGAGTGCTTGTGATGACCATACCAAGGTTATCTGGATTTGTAGTCCGAATAATCCTACGGGTAATCTAATCAATCCGGAAGCGATCGTTGGTGTATTGCAGCGTTTTGATGGCATCGTAGTCTTGGATGAGGCTTATAGTGATTTCTCCAGTATTCAGCCGTTCAGATCATACTTGTCTAAATTCCCTAATATGATCGTGCTCAACACCATGAGTAAAGCCTGGGGATGTGCTGCTTTGAGATTGGGTATGGCTTTTGCCAGCAAGGATATTATCGATTTGTTCAACAAGGTGAAATATCCTTATAATGTGAATTTGCTTACCCAGCAGCATGCCTTGGATGTTTTGAATGATCCATATCAGGTAGATGAATGGGTGAAGAATCTGTTGCAGGAAAGAGGAAAAATGGTGACTGCCTTTACAGAACTTCCTATCTGCGTGAAAGTTTATCCTACTGATGCCAATTTCTTCTTGGCGAAAATGACGGATGCGCAGGCTATATACGATTACTTGGTTGATAAGGGCATCATCGTTCGCAACAGAAATAGAGTGCAGCTTTGTGAGAACTGCCTGCGAATTACGATCGGTAAAAAGAGTGAGAATATAGAATTGTTATCAGCTCTTCGACAATATCAATAAACAATAAAAGCTCGGAAGGAAATCTTTCGAGCTTTTATTGTTTATTTGAAAAGTATATTTTAGAATTTTATCTTCTTCTTCTTGCCTTTACTTTCGTTGCCCACTCTATCTAATGCGGTTACAATGTAGGTAGTTTTACCATCCTTGATATATGGTACTTTCACGTTGTGATCGTAGGTGATCTTCATAATTTTGGATGCGTCGTTTAAGTCAATAGGTTCACCTTCCTTAAATTGATAGACAACAAATTTATTGGACACATCACCCCATTTTTTTCCTTTAGGAGTTTTCCATTTCAATATAGGTCCCTGTTCTGTCCATTTAAGTTTTAGACATCTAACGTCTTTTGGACTTTTATGATCCAAGAAAGTCATAAGAGGAGGCAATGCTGGATATTTCCAATAGTAATCTCTTAAAGTATGACCAATATTTCCAACGTTGTCAGCAGCTGTCTGGGCGTACCATAAAACAGTTCCCTTTACATTCTGCATTTGCTGGTGTAACTTGTGCTTGGCTGGAAGCTGATGACTTCTTGGATTTTCTGGGTCAGCAAACTTTGCTGTTCGTTCAATGTCTTCGCCAATAAATAAAGGTCTTTTGCCTGCATGCTTGTTCCACCAGGTAATAAGGGTCTTATAATCAGCAGCTTTATGTCCGATTTCCCAATACAATTGAGGAACGCAGTAGTCTATCCAACCATTATTCACCCACAAAAGTACATCTGCATAAAGGTCATCGAAATTTTGCAAACCATTCGTTTCAGAACCATTTGGATCATTTCTTTTATTGCGATAAATACCAAAAGGAGAAACACCAAATTTTACCCAAGGTTTTACATGATGTATAGTCTTCCCCAATTGCTTTACAAATCTGCTTACGTTATCTCTTCGCCAATCTCCAATATTCCAATAGCCATGAGAGTTCTGCTGATACAGGGCTTGGTCTGGAATCTGTTTGCCAGCTACTGGATAAGGATAGAAATAATCATCTATATGGAAACCATCTACATCATATCTGCTGACGATGTCGGCTGCCACTTTGCAGACGTAATCAGCAGATTCTTGCAAACCAGGATTGAGAAGCACTAAATTATCATAGGAAAAGCATAATTTAGGTTGTTTTACGACAACACTGTTTTTGCTAAGTTGTGACATGCTTGTGGATCCGTGTTTAGCACGATATGGATTGATCCAGGCATGAATTTCCATTCCTCTTTTATGGCATTGTTCTACCATCCATGCCAAAGGATCCCAGTAAGGATTCGGAGCCTGCCCCTGGGTTCCTGTCAGGAATTTACTCCATGGTTCCAGTTGGCTCTCATAGAGGGCATCACATTCCGCTCTCACTTGAAAGATAATGGCATTGACGCCATCTTTTTCCAACTCGTCCAGTTGCTTGCTGAGCATAGACTGGATCTGCTGAGTGCTTTTACCCATAAATTGACCGTTGACACATTGAATCCATGCGCCACGGAATTCACGTTTGTTTTGTGCTGATGCGCCCAATGTAAGGAAAAGGGCCATCGCTAAAATGATTAGATTCTTATACATTTTAATTTATATTATTTGTTTATTCTTCGTCTCTTAATTTTGGTAGTGAAATATGGTATCTTACTGCCAAGAATCGGATAGCGCAAACGATAGCGAAAGTGGCAATGACCGTGATGTATAGGCTTACCTGCAACCAGCTCAGCAACCAGTATGTGAGTCCTCCCACCACACAAGCCATAGCGTATATTTCCCTTCTGAAGATTACAGGTTCTTCGTTGAGCAGCACATCTCGGATGACTCCTCCGGCAGCTCCCGTAATGCATCCCATAATGATGGCTACCCAAAATGGGAAGCCACATTCTAATGTTTTTTGAATACCCGCTATATTGAATAACGCCAAACCGAGTGTATCAAATAAGAACCAGGTTGTATCCAGGCGTCTGAGATAATGGTGGCATACTATTACGACACACTGTGCAAATAGCGTACATATCATGTATATCGGACTTAGCATCCAGAAAGGTCTTATACCTAACATGACATCTCGTATGGTTCCTCCTCCTATTGCCACAGCAATACCGCATACAAAGCCTCCCAGCCAGTCGTAATGTTTGCTGGCTGCGAGTCTTATGCCTGACAATGCAAAGGCAAATGTTCCTATGAATTCTATTACACGTTGTAGTGTAATGACAAATTCCGGGTCATGATTGATTATCATTTCATTATTCTCCTACTAATGTTTTTGTTATATTTTGATTGAACGTATTATTCCTTGAATCTATCTCCCCAACAGGTTACCATCCAATTATATAATTTCTCTTCATTAGGAGAGTGCTGCGCATGCCAGAATCTCTCATTTTGAATTTCACTCGGAAGATATTGTTGGCTGGTGAAGTGCCCAGGATAGTCATGTGGATATTTATATCCGTCATGGTAGCCCAATTCTGCCATTAATTGGGTTGGAGCATTTCGGATATGCAGCGGAACAGGAAGATTTCCCGTTTCCCGCACCCTTGCTATTGCTGCATTGATGCCTAAATATGCACTGTTACTCTTAGGACTGGTGGCAAGATAAACCACCGCTTCGGCTAATGCAATCCGTGCTTCAGGCCATCCGATTTTCATGACTGTATCAAAAGCCGCATTTGCCAAAAGTAAGGCATTCGGATTGGCAAGTCCGATGTCCTCGCTGGCACTGATGACTACTCTTCTTGCAATAAATTGTGGATCCTCGCCTCCTTCTATCATTCTTGCCATCCAATATAATGCTGCATCAGGATCACTTCCCCGGATACTCTTGATGAAAGCAGAGATAATGTCATAATGCATTTCTCCCTGTTTGTCATAAGCAAGAGGATTTTGCTGGAGTTCCCTTTCTACCACCTCATCTGTGATGATTATTTCATCCGAAGAGAAAGAATTCACGATCAATTCCAAAATATTCAGCAGTTTGCGGGCATCGCCACCACTATACCTTAGCATCGCACCCGTTTCCTTCAACGTTATGTCTTTCTCTTTGAGAACAACATCTTCATGGATAGCTCTTTCAAGAAGCCCCTGTAAGTCGTCTTTTCCTAAAGTTTTCAGAACATAAAGTTGACACCTGGAGAGCAAAGGCCGTATTACCTCAAAGGAAGGATTCTCTGTGGTTGCTCCGATGAGGGTAACAATGCCTTTTTCTACTGCTCCCAATAATGAGTCTTGCTGACTTTTGGAGAAACGATGGATTTCATCAATAAACAGTATAGGAGAAGCGGAGTCAAAAAAACGGTTGTTTTTGGCTCTTTCTATCACTTCCCTGACATCCTTTACACCGCTTGTCACTGCGCTCAAAGTATAGAAAGGTACTTTGAGCGTGTGAGCGATAATTTGTGCCAATGTTGTTTTGCCTACACCAGGAGGTCCCCAAAGGATAAAAGAGGAAATTCTTCCTGCATCTATCATTTTACGGAGTATGGCTCCTTCACCTACTAAGTGTTTTTGGCCAACGTAGTCGTCAAGAGAACGTGGTCGCATTCTTTCTGCTAAGGGTTCACTCATTTTCTTTACATTTTATGATCTGTTTCCAAATATGAGAATACAATGTTTTGTATGACTTGTATTCATTGCGTCTATCGTCATGAGATTTCATCTATCATAATATGGATGTCTGCATCATTCAAACCTGTTTCTGTTGACATGATATGGATCCCATGAGGAGATGACCATCTGGTTGCGAAGAGAAAGACTGAGAGAGGGTGCATAGACGTTGTCATCTCCAACTTGTTTTCTCGTTGTCTTTCTCATGGTGGGCAGTATGCTCATCATTAATATTTCCATCATATTCGCATTGTTGTTCTATAAAACAAACTTGCCCCATTATACTTTACCATGATTGCAATATTAAGTCTGATGATGTTTCTATACGATTGCAAAGTTACTATTTAAAATTGGCATTTCAAAATTCAAAGATGTTTTTTAACTAAATCTCGCTTAATTCAGAAAAAAAACGAAAAAAAATGATGTAGTTAACGAAAAAGTTTATACTTTTGCTCTCAATTTATATAAAGGTGTTTTAATTCAATGTGCTATGTTTTGTAATGGACAGAAAAAATATCGATTAAGTGTTGCAATATTGATTGTTGTTTCACTTTTGATTTGCATATATCTGATAGCTTTCAGTTGCTTCTTTTCTAAGAAGCAGATCCAATCGGCTATGATACCTGTCAAGGTTTACTCTCAATATGAAATATTGGATGGAGGAAAAGTGGTTTATCATTTTGATAAAGATACCATTTCTGCTACTGGATATTTCTTCAATAAATACTTTTTTATCCCTTCCTGTCAAGGTCGTATTTATGCTGATTTTGATAGTACTATCTGGCAGAATAAATATAAGGATGTAAATATGGAAAAATTGGTGCAACTTCATATCGATTCCTTGAAAACGAAGTATAGTCAGTCAAAGTGGATTGATGGAGAGTTGTCTTATTATTTGAAATGTCACAATGCCAGTGATGAAGGATTCTTTCAAATTTCTCAGATTGCTTTGAAAGAAGAAAACCTTCGGGATTCTACTCGAAAGATGTTGGATTCATTAAAACATCTTTCACATAAGTCTTTGAAGATAGTTCGTCATTTGGAATTCGTTGCGATTTCTCCTTCTGGTAAGGCTAATAGAAAACAAGTTGAGAAATTAAAACATGTTGGTGGAAATGTTTTCCAATTGTTCTCAGAAACCTTACCTGAAGAGTCTTGCGCTTTGTCTTTTCATAAGTCTCAAGCATTGGCATCTATGAGTATTGTCCCAGTTTTGTTTGATGCCAAATTGGATTATTTTTTGGGCACAACAGGAACCTATAGTGGTGAAGTTGATTCTTTAGGATTGCCTCATGGTCATGGTGAATGGCTGGGCTTTACCGATGCTGCCTATTATCAGGGAAGCTGGAAACATGGAAAACGTGATGGTTTTGGCTTTTCTGTTGCAGATAAAAGTCAGTTACGCATAGGAGAATGGGTGCTGGATAAATACAAAAGAGAACGATTAGTTTATAGTTCTGATCGAATCTATGGTATTGATATCTCTAAATATCAGCATGTTATAAAAGGTAAGAAATACAATATCGATTGGAAACGTCTGCGTATTTCCCATCTTGGCAATATCAGTAAAAAAACAATTAATGGGGATGTTAATTATCCGATTAGTTTCATCTATATTAAAAGTACTGAAGGGGCAAGTTTATTAAATCCTTTCTATAGAAAAGACTATGTGGCAGCACGGGCACATGGATATAAGGTAGGAAGTTATCATTTCTTTTCTACTCTAACTCCTGCAACTTTGCAGGCACGTCAATTCCTTAAAAATTCATATGTCAAATCGGGTGACTTGCCACCTGTTCTTGATGTTGAGCCTACTAAAGCCCAAATTCAGAAGATGGGAGGCGTGTATGTCCTTTTGTCCAGAATGAGAATATGGTTAAGAATGGTTGAAAAAGAAACGGGTAAACGTCCTATTATTTATGTAAGTCAGACTTTTGTAAATCGCTATTTGAGCAAAGCGACTGATATAAAGCAAAAATATCAGGTATGGATTGCAAGATATGGAGAATACAAGCCTGATATCAAATTGGTTTTCTGGCAACTTTGTCCTGATGGTAGGGTTACTGGAATTCGGGGTCATGTAGATATCAATGTATTTAATGGTTATCATGATTCTTTCAAGCAGTTTATCTCTAATCTGAAGTGATTCGTAATAGGCAGTTTGTCTCTAATCTGAGGCCTCTCGTAATAAAAAATATGCTTTTCTCCAAAAATATATTGTTAAAGTATATTAATAAAAATAACAATGATGCAATATTTTTCTTATATTTGCGTAATATTATATATACGCAATTAAAAATAGGAGTTAATAGCATAGGATGAGACAACTTAAGATTCAAAAAAGTATAACCAATCGTAACAGCGAGGCACTTGATAAGTATCTTGTTGAGATAGGTCGTGCCCCAATGGTGTCAATTGACGAAGAGATTGAATTGGCCCAAATCATTAAGAAAGGTGGTCGGGCTGCGGAAAGAGCAAAAAACAGATTAGTTGAGGCTAATCTTCGTTTTGTGGTCTCTGTTGCCAAACAGTATCAGCATCAGGGGTTGACTCTTACTGACTTAATTGATGAGGGTAATATCGGATTGATTAAAGCTGCAGAAAGATTTGATGAAACCCGTGGTTTTAAGTTTATTTCTTATGCAGTTTGGTGGATTCGACAGAGTATTTTGCAAGCAATTGCTGAGCAAAGTAGAATAGTCAGACTTCCTCTTAATCAGGTTGGTTCCTTGAATAAGGTTAATCAGGAAAGTAATAGATTTGAACAAGAAAACCAGCGTCGTCCAAGTGTAGAAGAACTTGCCCAGCGCACAGGTATAGATGAGGAAAAAATCTCTCAAAGCATGGCGGCAAGTGGTCATCATGTAAGTATTGATGCGCCTTTTGGTGAAGATGATGACAATTCTATGGTGGATGTCATGGCAAGTGGAGAAGATAGTCGCACAGATAAGCATGTTGATCATGAAAGTATGGCTATGGAACTACGTCAGGTTTTGGATAAGGTTCTTAAAGACAGGGAAAAGCAGATTGTTTGTGCCTGCTTTGGAATTGGAGAAACTGAAAAAGGATTGGAAGAAATTGGAGATAAAATGGGATTGACTCGTGAAAGAGTTCGTCAAATACGTGAGAAAAGTATTACAAAACTTAGAGATTCCGGAAATGTCAAAATTCTGATGAAATACTTAGGGTAATTTTTGAAAAAACATTTAATTCTCTTTGTTGTTTCATAAAAATATACTAACTTTGCAATCGGGTGCTTTTTCAAGCTCCCGATTTTTTGTTATGAGGCTTCTGGTTCATATTATAATCTGTATTTTCTTGACTTTATCGCTGGATGGATACGCAAGGAATGTTACACCGAAAGACGATTTCCGTGATTCGGTGATGAATCGTATCTATCGATATTATCAGTTGTCTTATTCCGCTTCTGAGCAATCTCATGAGTCTTATGCATACACGAAATTTATGATGCGTACCAATCATCGCAACTTTACGTTGGCTATGGTTCCTTCTCTTTATGTGATAGCTCATGGTTCCGGTAGAGAATTTATGGGAGAATATTATAGTAAATATACGGTAAAAGAAAAGAATAAGATAACTCCTCATCGTTTACTATGTATTACTACAGTTCCTCACAAAAGGAATACAATGCCTTCTCTGCTGAATTATCTTACTCCGAATGTTTATGGTGAATGTCTTTTTCAAGACAATATACTGTCTCCCTATCATCGGTCAAACCGGAAATATTATAAATATATGGTCACGGCTCTTCCATTTGGAAAGGCTCAGGTTTATGCCTACCCTAAATTGAAAAATACTCAATTGGTTACGAGTATGGCTATTGTGGATAGTCATACGGGTAGAATAAATTTGGTTGATTTTGAGGGTGAGTATGATATGACTCGCTTCTTTATCAGTGTAGTGATGAATAAAGAGGATTCTGTGGGTTCTTTGTATCCGAAGAAGTGTGACCTCAGAGCTAATTTTCGTTTTATGGGTAATCAGATAACGGCCAGATATTCTACTATTTATGGCTTGCCGAAATTATTGTCGGATTCTTTGAATAATGTTGAAGATACTACATTGATGGCAAAGGTGCGCCCTACCCCGTTGAATGAGGAGGAATTGCATTTCTTGAACCATTATTATCAGAAAAAGAATGAAAGGGATTCTTTGGCCAAAAACGAAAAACATAAAAAGTCCTTTGTAAAAGATGTGTTGTGGGATATTGTGGGCGATAATGTCTTAAATCGTATCAAGCAAAATTTCGGAAAACAAAATCAGGGGTACCTTAGAATTAATCCTATTCTGAATCCTCTTTATATGGGTTATTCCGAAAGAAAGGGATTTGTGTATAAGTTTGATGTGCGAGGAAGTTATTCTTTTAGTGATGATGTGCAATTTGCTCTTCGCTTTAAAGCTGGTTATGCTTTCAAGCAGCATCGCTTCTATTTCAGTATTCCTGCTACTCTTAACTACAATAAAAAGCATGATGGATTCCTGCAGTTTGAGTTGGGTAATGGAAACCGAATTAATACCAATGTTGTGGCTCGTCGTATATTGGATATCAGTGAGAAAAAAGATAGTCTTATCAATTTCCCATATGGTGATTATACGGCTTTTAAGGATAATTATTGGCGACTGACGAATCATTGGATGTTCAATAACTATATCGGTTTTGAATTGGGAATCATAGCCCATCAGCGTAAATCTATAAGTCCGGAATTTTATAAGGAAAACAATTTCCCAAGTTTGTATAGATCAGTTGCGCCTGCATTGGCTCTGGTTTGGCATCCTATCGGGAAAAACGGTCCTGTCGTAAAAGTTGATTATGAAAGAAGTTTCAATCATTTTCTTCATTCTAATATCAGCTACGAACGGGTTGAAATGGATATGCAGGATATTATCAACATGTCAAGAAGGCGGAGCCTTTCTTTGCGTTTGGGTTCTGGATTCTATACTCAGAAAGGCGACCATTGGTATTTTGTTGATTATACTAATTTCAGGGACAATAATTTACCTGGTGGCTGGAATGATGATTGGGCAGGCGAATTTGAATTGCTTAACTCTGGATGGTATAATGCCTCTGATTATTATGTTCGGTCCAATGTTACTTATGAGTCTCCAGCCTTGTTTGCTGCCTGGTTACCATGGGTAGGACGTTTTATAGAAAATGAACGATACTATGTCAATGCCCTCTTGGTAAGACATCTTCATCCTTATACGGAATGGGGATACGGGTTCAAAACCCGTGTGGCTTCGGTAGGCATATTTGCTTCTTTTCAAAACACAAAATTTCAAGGAGTCGGTTGTAAATTCGGCTTCGAATTATTTAGAGAATGGTAATTACAATTTAATATACAAGCATTAAGATATGAATTCTCAACTTACTGTTTATAAAGCAAGTGCAGGTTCTGGAAAAACCTTTACTTTAGCTAAAGAGTATATGGTCTTGGTGATACAAGACCCATCTTCATACAGGAATATTCTTGCTGTAACATTTACTAACAAGGCAACTGAGGAAATGAAAAATAGAATCCTCAGCAAACTGTATGGAATAGCTAATCGGCTGGATGACTCAAGAGATTACTTGGAACAAATCAAGGGGGTATTATCTCAGATGTCAGAAGAGCAGATTGTTGAAAATGCTGGTATTGCTCTGAAAAATCTTATCCACAATTATAATTATTTCCGCGTCGAAACGATTGATACATTCTTCCAGAGTGTACTCCGTAATCTGGCACGTGAACTTGATTTGACCGCTAATTTGAGAATTGGTCTTAATGATGTCCAGATAGAAGAACAGGCTGTAGATGAATTGATCGAAGAACTTCAGATGACAGACAAGCTTCTCTTTTGGATTATGGATTATATTAAGGAAAATATTGCAGATGACAAAAACTGGAATGTGATTTCTCAAATAAAAGCTTTTGGACGGAATATATTCAAGGATTTTTATAAGGATCATGCTGATGCGCTGAATAATTGTATTGAAAAAGATGGCTTTTTCGAGGCTTTTTCTTCAAAATTGAGGAAAATGCAAGCTCAAGCTAAAGAGCATTTTGACCAGATTGCGGCTACCTTTTTTGATGCATTGGATGAAAACGGACTTTCGGCAGATGACTTTCAAAATAAGACCAGAGGTATATGGAGTTACTTTTCCAAATTGAAAAACGGTAAATTCAATGATGATGATTTGCAAAATGCTACATTGGTAAAATGTCTGGATAGCGAAGAATCCTGGGTCAAAAAGTCTGACGCTCAGGCTGGTAAACCTGCGTATGACTTAGTAGTTTCCCAACTCTTCCAACTGCTTCATTATTCAGAAACTTCAAGACCCAAGTTATTGCGTATATATAAAAGTTGTGATCTTACTTTGCGTCATCTGAATCAATTACGTCTTTTGGGAAGTATTGAAAAGAGAGTCAGAGAAATGAACAGAGATGCCAACCGTTTTTTGCTTAGCGATACCCAGACTCTTCTTCATTCTTTGATTCAGGATGAAGACTCCCCTTTCATCTTTGAGAAAATCGGTTCTCAGTTGGAGCATGTCATGATCGATGAGTTTCAAGATACCAGTACTGTGCAGTGGAAAAACTTCAAGGTGCTATTACAGGAGACAATGAGCCACCAGAATGCAGGAAATTTAATAGTAGGTGATGTGAAACAGAGTATTTACAGATGGCGTTCTGGTGATTGGCGTCTGCTTAATAATATTGAATCTGAGTTTCCATCTAATTATACAATTCAAATTGAGTCACTCTCTCACAATTATCGCTCAGACAGGAATATCGTAGATTTCAATAACGCTTTCTTCGAAGCTGCTGCAGAAAAAGAATATCAGGCCATAACGGATAAAGATTTACCTCATACTTTATCTGACTCTGGTTCTGGCTCCGACTCTGATTCCGATGGCTCCAGTGCAGCTCAACTCAAGAAAGCTTATAGTGATGTAAGGCAACGTGTGCCTCAGAAAAAACCTGCATGTGGCTATGTGAGGATTAATCTCTTGGGACAGAAGGGTATCAAAGAAGATGAGAATTCTGAAAACTATCAGGACAAGATGATGGGTATGATTTTAGATACCATCAACGAACTTGTAGAGGCGGGAGTAAAATATAAGAATATTGCCATATTGGTGAGAAGCAATAAGACCATACAGAATATTGCTGATTATCTGATGGCTAATAGTGCGACTCCATTGCCTTTGGTTTCTGATGAGGCTTTCAGACTGGATGCCTCTCAGACCGTGAATGTGATGGTTACTGCTCTTCGGTGTCTGGCTCATCCGAATGATGATATAGCTAAGGCCGGCTTGATGATGTTCTGCATGAAATATCTGGAAAACAAGCAAATAGCAGAAAAATTCTTGGAAGAAAGAGAACTTTATTTGCAAAAACCGCTTTTGGATTTGACAGAGTCCCTTTACACTTACTTTAAATTGGGAGAAATAGAAACGCTCTCTCAACAAAGTTCATACGTAAGTGCATTCTATGATCAGTTGGCTTCTTATCTCTCTGATAATGGTGGTGATATAGATGATTTCTTGAATGAATGGGATGAGAATATTCACTCTAAAAGCATTCATAGTGATAAGGCTGACGGAATCAGGCTTTTGTCCATTCATAAAAGTAAAGGTCTGGAGTTTGACAATGTCATCATGCCTTTCTGTGATTGGGCGTTAGAGAAGACTGATACGATTTGGTGTACGCCTCAGGTTGCACCATTCAACGAACTTCCTTTGGTGCCTGTCGATTTTTCTGCAAAGAAAATGGTTGGTAGTATTTATGAGAAAGATTACTATCAGGAACATTTGCAGAATATGGTTGATAATTTGAATTTGCTATATGTAGGATTCACGCGAGCTGGAAAAAATCTGTTTGTATATGGTAAGCGAGGTGCTGCTACGCAGAGAAGTTTTATCATCGAAGATAGTCTGGAAGCAGTTTACAATACATTGAATGCCCAGAATGCTTCTGGCCAGTATGAGGAACAGACTCTCGAATTTCAAGGAAATGGAACTGACAAGAAAACCGATGATGTTTACTTCGAATATGGAGAGATAGATGCTTCTTCCAAAGAGGAGGCGTTTGCCGAAAATAAGAATGTTTTTATGCAAAAATCTGAAGACTTGCCTATTCAGATAAAAGTGAAGTCTGATTTATATTCCTTTAAACCAAGCCTGCAGAGTGAATTCTTTATGCATGGTGATGAGTCCGAGGAACAGCAGAAGTTCTATATCAAAATCGGAACGGTTCTTCATGAATTGTTTTCAAAGATAAAGACAAAGGATGATGTTGAGTCGGTGTTGAAGCAACTTGAACTTGATGGTGTGCTTTATGATGAAAATATTTCGAAGGAAAAAATCGAAAAAATGTTGCGTGCTCGACTGAATAGTCCGCTTGTCAGTGAGTGGTTCTCTGATAAATGGAAAGTACTGAACGAAACCAGTATCCTCTATTTGGATAAGGATGGAAAGGTTTGCCAGGATCGTCCGGACCGTGTTCTTGTAGGAGAAAACGAGATTATCGTGATTGATTTCAAGTTCGGTAAACCTCATGCTGAATATCATGATCAGGTAAGGCAATATATGTCTCAACTCAAGGGTATGGGATATTCCTGCGTCAAGGGCTATCTGTGGTACGTTTATCCTAATAAGGTGGAGAATGTTGTTCTTGAAGATTAATTTGTTTAATAATTTTGTTTGAAATATACAATGAAATCATTTCTAAAATACGTTGCAGAAGATATCATTAGAGATTATGGTACTGACTTAAGTCGCATCATGGTCGTTTTCCCAAATAAACGTGCCAGCCTTTTCTTAAATGAAGAGCTGATGAAAATCGTACAGAAGCCATTTTGGAGCCCTAATTACATGACAATTAGTGATATGTTTCTCCAGAATACTTCTTTACAACTGGCAGACCCGTTCAAACTAATCTGTGATTTGCACAAGTCGTTTGTGAAATGCACAGGGGTTGATGAAACGCTCGATCATTTTTATGGTTGGGGGCAACTTCTGTTGGCTGATTTTGATGACCTGGATAAAAATCTTGGTGATGCAAGGAAGATTTTTATCAATATTGCTGATCTTCATGAATTGGATGATGACAGTTATCTTGATGAAGATAAGAGAAGAATTCTGAAGAAATTCTTTGGTAATTTCAAGGATACTCAGAACACAGAATTAAAACGCCGTTTCATGGCTTTGTGGAATCATTTGTATGATATTTATACGGATTTCAATCAACGATTGGCAAGTCAGGGACTTGCCTATGAAGGCGCTTTATACCGCCATGTGATTGAGGCTGACACTTTGAGCCTGCGTTATGATACCTACTTGTTTGTGGGATTCAACATGATGCAGCAAGTAGAAACTGCCCTGTACAGGCGTATTAAGCAGGATGCTTCTTGTCATTTTTACTGGGATTATGACAAATATTATGTTGGTCAGAATAAAAATGAAGCGGGTGTCTATATCAATCAATATCTGAAACTTTTCGGCAACAAGTTGTCTGAACCTTCGCTTCAAAACGGTATCTATAATAATCTGAACTCCAAAAAGAAGATTACGTATATCAATGCTGCAACTGAGAATATTCAGGCAAGATACGTAAATGATTGGTTGATGGAAAAGGTTGAGGATGATCATGGAAATCTGGTTCCACGCTATCAGACTGGCCGCAAAACTGCTATCGTGTTAGCTGATGAAAACTTGCTTTCTACCGTGATTCATTCCTTGCCTACAGAAATTGACAGTCATGTGAATATTACCTTAGGCTATCCGCTTAAGCAGACTCCTTTTTTCAGTCTGATCATGCAATTAATCAATCTTCAGACGATAGGAAGTGTCAAGGGTTCTACCGCTTTTCGTCTGCATTATGTGGTCAAGGCATTACGCCATCCTTATGCTAAGTATATCAGCTCAAATTATCAGGATCTTCTCCATAAAATAGAAGAACAGAAACTTTACTTTCTTGACAGGGATGTACTGTGTGCAGAGGAAGATGAAGGTATGAATATGATGTTCGCCGATTTGGAAGCCTCTGAAAATAGATGCCTGGCTTTGGTCGGTTATCTGGTTAACATTCTCAGACTTATAGGTTCTCATGCAAATGATGGGGAGGATTCCTTGTTTCAAGAATCTCTCTTCAGAACTTATACCTTAATTAATAGATTGAAATGTTTGGTTGAATCTGGCGATTTGGATATCGACATAATAACCCTGCAACGTCTTATTCAGCAACTTTTCCAAAACACAAATGTGCCTTTTCATGGAGAACCGGTCATCGGAGTTCAAATTATGGGTGTATTGGAAACCAGAAATTTGGACTTCGACCATATTCTCGTGTTGTCATGTAACGAAGGTAATTTGCCGAAAGGTGTCAATGATTCTTCGTTTATTCCCTACTCCATCCGTAAGGCTCATGGTCTGACTACTATCGATAATAAAGTGGCTATTTTTGCCTATTATTTTTACCGACTTATTCAAAGAGCACAGGATGTAACTCTTTGCTACAACAGTTCTACAGATGAAGGACATACCGGTGAAATGAGCCGTTTCATGCTCCAACTCTTGGTGGAAAGTAAACACGTGATAAGTCGCAAAACGATAGTCTCTGGTCAAAATGTTGAAACTCATAAAGCGGAAGTTATAGTTAAAACACCTCAGATGATGGAAATCTTAGATAAGCCTCGTCTGATAACTCCTACTTTCCTCAATACTTACCTGAGATGCGCTAAGAGCTTCTATTATAAATATATTTTGAGTATTCGAGAGCCGGAAGAACTGGAGGATGAAATGGACAATAGAATGTTTGGAAATATTTTCCATAGAGCAGCTCAGTTGTTTTATTTGAAATTCGCAAGTAGTTCTGATATTAAGATAGGAACTGATGGGGAAAAATCCCTGATCAGGCCTATCGTTATTAACCAAGGAGATATTCAGAATGCGATAAAAGATGAGAGCTTGCTTTACAGACTGGTCGATCAGGCTTTTAAGGAAGAGCTGTTCAAAATCAAGGATCAGAAAAAATCTCCTCAATATAATGGTTTGCAGCTGATCAATCGTGAAGTAATTACCAATTATTTGAAACAATTGCTGCATATTGATATAAAACTGGCTCCTTTTACTATCAAAGGTTTGGAGATAAAGGTAGAAAAAACTTTTGAATTCTCTACTCCTTCTGGTACAAAGAATTTGAGATTGGGCGGATTCATAGACAGACTTGATGAAGTTTCGGCTTCTGAAAGTTCTGATCATAGTATTCTTGGTGAACGTATCAGGGTGATAGATTATAAAACGGGACGTATTCCTTCTTCTTTACCTAAAGTTGTGGAGAGTCTGTTTGATCCAAATGAACTTGACAAACATACAGATTATTATCTGCAGGCTATGTTGTATTCGTATATTGTCAAGCAGAGCAAGAAACTCAATCCTGCCAATGAGTCAGTAAGCCCTGGCCTCTTGTTTATTCAGCAATCTGGAGCAAGCGGTTATGAGCCAACATTGAAGTTTGGAAAAGAATACATTTCAGACGTTTCGCTTTATAAGGAGAAATTCTTCGCAGGTTTAAATCATCTGATTTCAGATATATTTGATCCGAATTCGCATTTTGCTCCTACAGAGAAAAAAGAACGCTGTGAATTATGTCCTTATAAGACTCTTTGTAAATAATGTAATTGATAATCTCTGACAAGTAAATGTTTAATTTCTCTTAAAACTTGCTTGTCAGAGTACCCTTTTCTTCCTGTGGATACGTATTAATTAAGTTAAACTCAATTTTAAAAATAATGTTAGATATTGCATATTATGTTATATTTTATGCAAGAATATTAACTATTTTGTCTATCTTTGCAGTGTAAATAATAAACAGACAGAAAAATATGAAAAAAGCATTAGTAATTCTTCAGTTACTCATGGTAGTACTGTTTGCGCAAGCTCAGATGATGAATCCGGTAAAATTTACCAGTTCATTGAAAACAAATGGTACGCCTGAGGCAGAGATTGTGTTTACTGGTAAGATTCAACCAGGTTGGCACGTTTATTCAACAGGCTTAGGTGGTGATGGACCTATTTCTGCATCTTTCAATGTCAATAAGATGGATGGTGCTGAAGCTGTAGGAAAGTTGCAGCCACGAGGCAATGAAATTGCCAAGTTTGATAATCTTTTTGGTATGAAATTGCGCTACTTTGAGGGAAGCGTTACTTTCGTTCAGAAAATCAAATTCACAAAGCCTGATTACCATATTGACGTATATGTAGAATATGGCGCATGCAACGATCAGAACTGTATGCCTCCAAGTGAAGCAACCTTCAAGGGAAGTGGTAAGTCTCCTGCTGTAGATAGCAAAGCTGCCAAGGAGGAAAAGGCACAGAAAGAGGATCAATTAGATCCAGCTGCGCTGGCTAAGGCAAAGGCTGATTCTCTGGCTAAGTTGAATGCAAATGCTGTAGATAGCACCCAGGCTTTGGATTCTGCTGCTCTTTCCTCTACCCTTCAGACTATGGATGCTAAGGAACTCTGGAAACCGGTAGTGAAAGAACTTCAGGCTTTTGGAGGCAATAATGATATCGCAAATCATTCACTTTTCTATATTTTCATCATGGGTTTAGTAGGTGGATTGCTGGCACTTGTTATGCCTTGTATCTGGCCTATTATTCCTATGACGGTAAGTTTCTTCCTGAAAAGAGCAAAGAATGACAAGAAGAAAGGTATTCGTGATGCGGTTACTTATGGTTTGTCTATTGTTGTCATTTATCTCGCTCTTGGCTTGATTATTACTGCCATCTTTGGTCCAAGTAAACTCAATGAGTTGTCAACAAGTGCTGTGTTCAATATTATATTGTTCCTGATGCTGGCAGTCTTTGCTTTCTCTTTCTTCGGTTGGTTTGAAATTAAGTTGCCAGACCGTTGGGGAAATGCCGTTGACAACAAGGCTTCCAATACTACTGGTCTGATTTCTATCTTCCTGATGGCATTTACACTTGTATTGGTATCATTCTCTTGTACTGCTCCTATTATCGGTTTGCTTTTGGTTCAGACTGTAACATCAGGTGATTGGTTGGCTCCAACCATCGGTATGTTCGGTTTTGCCATTGCTCTTGCTTTGCCATTTACCTTGTTTGCATTGTTCCCATCATGGTTGAAGTCTGCTCCAAAGTCAGGTTCTTGGATGGAGACTATCAAGGTTGTGCTTGGTTTCGTAGAGTTGGCATTCTCTTTGAAGTTCCTCTCTGTAGCCGATCTCGCTTATGGTTGGCATATCCTTGACCGTGAGGTGTTCTTGTGCTTGTGGATTGTTATTTTTGCAGCATTAGGATTGTATCTTATCGGTAAACTAAAGTTCCAGGTAGATGCTATCGGTGGCGATATCAATAAGCCAATGCCTGTTCCTTGCATCATGCTCGGTCTTTGCTCTCTTGCATTTGCCATCTATATGATTCCTGGTCTCTGGGGTGCTCCATGTAAGGCAGTAAGTGCTTTTGCTCCACCTGTCAACACACAGGATTTCAATCTCAATACAAAGACTGTAGAGCCAGCATATAAGGATTATGAATTAGGTATGGCTGCTGCTAAGGCGTCTGGAAAACCTGTTTTGATCGACTTTACCGGATTTGGTTGTGTTAACTGCCGTAAGATGGAGGCTGCTGTTTGGACTGATCCTTCTGTGGCAGATAAGTTGACCAAGGATTATGTTCTGATTTCTCTTTATGTGGATGATAAGACTCCTCTTCCAGAACCGATGGAAGTTACTTTCAACGGAGAGAAGAGGACTTTAAGAACTGTTGGAGATAAATGGAGTTACTTGCAGGCAAGTAAGTTTGGTGCCAATGCGCAGCCTTTCTATGTGGCAGTAGATGATGAGGGTAATCCTCTTACCGCTTCTTTCAGCTATAAGGAAGATGTTCCTGCATATTTGGATTTCTTGAACAGAGGTCTTGAAAATTTCAGAAAATAAGAGTAATCAAAATTTTCTAAAATAAATATAAGTTAAAACCGGAGACTTTTTGGCATGAAAAGCCAAGGTCTCCGGTTTTTTATATTTAGTGGCACACTATTTGTTGTTTATATGACAAGAAATTTAAATTATATAAGAATGAAAACAAAGGAATTACCAGTATTATTGCTGACAGGTTATCTTGGCAGCGGTAAAACCACATTGCTCAATAGAATATTGGGAAATAAAAAGGGTATTAAATTCGCTGTTATTGTAAATGATATTGGCGAAGTAAATATTGATGCAGCCTTGATTGAAAAAGGTGGTGTTGTAGGTCAGAAAGATGATTCTCTTGTTGCACTTCAGAATGGTTGTATCTGCTGTACTTTGAAAATGGACTTGGTTGAGCAGCTGAAAGAGATTGCTGATATGAAGAAATTCGACTATATCGTAATCGAGGCCAGTGGAATCTGCGAACCTGCTCCTATTGCCCAGACCATTTGTTCTATTCCTTCTTTAGGTCCAGAATATATCAAGAATGGTGTGCTCCGTCTCGATAGTATCGTTACGGTAGTGGATGCTCTCCGTATGAAAGATGAATTTGCTAATGGCGATGATCTGATGAAGGATAATATCGATGAGGAGGATTTGGCTTCATTGGTTATTCAGCAAATCGAGTTCTGTAATATCATCCTTTTGAATAAGGCTGCTGAGGTTGAACCAAAGGAACTGGAGAAACTGAAACAGATCATTCGTGCTATCCAACCTAAGGCAGAAATCTTTGAATGCAATTATGGTGATGTAGATTTGGATAAAATCGTCAATACTAAAAAGTTTGATTGGAATACTGTTGCTACTTCTGCTGGTTGGATACAGGAAATCGAAGCTGAGCGTAATGGGAAGGAAGAAGATGAACATCATCATGATGAAGAAGATCACGACGAGCATGAGCATCATCACCACCATCATGAAGACGAGCATGAACATCAACATGGTCACGAGCATCACCACCATCATGATCACGACCATGAGGAAGGTGAAGCTGAAGAGTATGGCATTGGAACATTCGTTTATTACAGCCGTAAGCCATTCGACTTGGGTTTGTTTGATGAGTTTGTCGCCAGAAAATGGCCTCGCGATGTTGTAAGAGCTAAAGGTATCTGCTATTTTGCTGACGAAAAAGATATGTGTTATGTCTTTGAACAAGCTGGTAAGCAGAAAACTGTTAAGCAGGCTGGACAATGGTTGGCTACAATGCCTAAGGATCAGTTGGAAGAACTTCTTCAGCGAGAAGAACAACTTCGAAAGGAATGGGATCCTGAGGTTGGCGACCGTATGATTAAGATTGTCTTTATTGGTCAGCATTTACAGAAAGCTGCTATTTGTGCAGAATTGGACAAGTGTCTGTGGGATTAGATTAGTCTGTTGGTAATCATTTTATAATAAAGATAAAGGGTGAATCAAAAGTCTTTGACTCTTGACTCACCCTTGTTGTTTATATATTTCAACTTTTTTTTATATTGCCCAAATTGTGGTTCTCGGTTTGGGCACTCGTTGCCCGCCTCGTGATCCCTCGTTGCCCGTCTCTTGTTCACCAGCTCCCCATCACGTGTTCCCCGAGGGACCGCTTGATGGGCATGGTAGGAACGCGGTTTCATATATCCTTGATTTACCTGTCGTTATTTTGCATGAAAGATTCAAAGGAGGAAAAAACCTGCACAAAACTTTGGTAATTTGATAAAAACTCGTACCTTTGCAGAAGTGAAGCTGCACTCGGCAATTTGAAAACTAACTTTCATTGCGCTCGTTTGTATTATCTTTGTCTGCAAATTGCAAAAATATCATATGGAATATCTGACGTTGACAAATAGCACCGAAATCATTAGGATTGCTTCCGATGACATTGTTTTCATCAAAGGTGATGGAAACTACTCCGACATATACCTATCCAATGGCAAAGCGGAGAACGTTACTTACCAACTGCATGGTCTGATGGCCAAATTAGAAAAGTTCACTTATTGTCCCTTCCATCGAGTTGGCAAGAGCCTCATCGTCAACAAAGACTATATCTTCAAAGTAAATCCAGGACTTCAAAAGCTCATTTTGGCAAGCAGCAACCTATACGATGACATCCATATCAAGGCATCAAAAGAGGCCCTCAAGGAACTGAAAGACAAATTAGAAAAGGAAGGAGGCGAAGCATGAGAAAGAAATTTCCAACAAAGAAAGGCATTATCTTCGTGGATGATGACTCCAACGTGATAGTAGAAAGACCTGCATCCATACAGCGGCCACACAAATGGAGAGACATTATCATAGGTGTGCTCGTATCCATCACCCTTTGCATCATGGGCTTGGGCGGATGGCGACTCTATAATTACTATTATAATATAGGTGTACCTGTATCGGTAACGCCTGAAGAGAACATTCAGAAACTGGCTGCCCGTCACAAAGGCGGCAAGCCTACCATCACATTATCTTCCGATTCCATCCTGGGCGTAGCGCTCAACATGTATCGTCTGGAAAATCTGCAAGCCGAGATTTCCATGGTAGAACCTGATACCACCGACATGAGTGTATGGATGTACAGCCGGAGTGCCGATCACACCAGCACCAACGAATATCTGGGCAGTCTGGTGATGAACGGCAAGGAACTGGTTTCGGATGTTTCCCGTCTTGGCTATTGCGCGATGGCGAATGGCAACATCGTGCTGGGAATTTCGAGAAGCGACAAGGTGAAGGATTACGTTGAGGAACGGGGCGGCAGTTTCTTCCGTCAGTTTATCCTGCTATCTGATGGAGTATTACCAGCCAAGTTCCAACTTCACGGCAAGGTGGAGCGCCGTGCCTTGGCAAGAACTTCCGACGACCACCTATATTATATAGAGACCCGTCATCCAGAAACCCTCTGGGATTTCGCCGATGCCCTGCGCGAATACGGTTTCGCTGATGCTATCTACATCACCGGTGGCAAGTGCCACAGTTTCTATCGCACCCCCGATGGCAAACCGCATAACATAGGCGATGATACCCTGCAACCTCATAAGAAATATCAGGAAATCGTGCCTTGGATTATATTCAAGGCACGATAGAGTGCTGGATGATAGAATTTTATCACCTCTTTTTGAAAAAACATTCAAAAGTTTTGCGGTTTCAGTTTTTAATCGTACTTTTGCAAAAAATCATAATCATTAATAAATAGGAGGATATAAATATGGCAAGACCAATCAAAGAAACGCCAATTCTCTATGGCAAAGCTGCACGTAAATTTGAAGAAGAAATGCAACGTGTTGAAAACATGACCAGAGAGGAAAGAATGGCTAACAGGGAAAAAGTAGAAGAAGGATGTTCTGCATTTCTTAAGACTGTAAAAGTTTGCATTTAAGCGATATGAAACTGATTAGATTAACAAAAGATACTATAATAAAGTCGTTCGACTGCGGAACAGAGACTAACGAATCCGAAGAATATCCTTTTATGGCATCATACAATAATGACGAGTTGGTGAATCATGTCTTAGCTCGTGAAGAAGAATATGCAAAAACAGGCAACGCCGTTGACTTTCTAGAAATGATGGCCGATTTCAAAAACGAATTCGAATGGTAAAGATACGGGTATTACCGGCTCAGGAGGGGTTGTCTATCCACGGACAATCCCTCCTGATTCATAAAAATAAGGGGGATTTAGAGGTCGGGAATCCCCGTTTTCTGCTCTATATTAAGAACAAGACCTATAGTTGTACAACTATAGATTTTCCTCAACGGCATCATCTTGTCAAGAAATCACAAACACCTGATTATCAGCAAGTTCTTATTCTTCTTCATATTTACGATATTCTCAAAGGAACTATAAGCGTCTGAAAATACGAGAATCTCAGGCAAGCTTATGTAAAGAAAACTCATTCTTAATAACGTCACATCACTACATCTTCGGGATATTCTTACGGATTACTTACTTCATTTTCCACCCATCAATGGTTCCCGTCTTCGATGAGAAGTTGCAGCCTATCTGATAAATCTTTCTGCCATCTGCTGCATATTCCCTGGCATAGCCCATATCCTCTATCTGCTTCAGGGCTTCCTCTGCCGAACCATCACGTTTGAATTCGAAGATGTAGATATAGTTCGGCGTCTCTACCACACAATCTACCCTACCTTCGCTTTGCTGCTTTTCGATGAACACCGTGAAACAACTGATCATTCTCAATACGAGATAGAAGGTATATTGGAAGTAACGTTCCTTCTCTCGCTCATCATCCTTGCGACGCTGGCTATAAGGAATGCTGGCAAAAAAGGAAGTGAGCAGTTTCTCCAACTGTTTACAATCACCCACGTCCATAGCACTCACCACTTGTAAAACAAAAGCATCAGTCGACTCTTTTGGCTGTAAATAGCTAGTAGCTACCAAAGTAAGGAAACCATTTTTTACCTCATCATTCGGAAAATCCAAAAGATAGGAATCCATATTCATGTTCCAATCCTTTATCGTAAGATAGCCACTCTGATAAATCATAGGCAATGGCGCTTCTACATCTGCCCGATAATCCACGAAACTACTTGTTGGATAATACTTGCCAGTCAACTCATTCAAATTCTCCTTAAAATGGGAAAGCAAGCGAACCAAATAAGTTGGTGTACCAGTACGAAACCAAAAGTCGCTTAGTTTCTTCTTGCTCAAAGAATTCAAGATACTAAACGGATTATAGATATCGAGCAAGTTAGAGCTAAAATGATAACCGTCAAACTTCCTCTTCAGTTTGTATTTCATTCCTTCCTCTGTGGTTTTATATCTCACAGCCATCGCTTTGATTTGCTCATCAAAAGTAGAATACAATTCCTCTTCCGTTATACCACAAAGTGCCTCATAATGCTCGTCCATACTGATGTCGTTAGGTTGGTTAAAACCACTGAACACACTCACCTGTGAGAACTTAGTAACACCAGTCAACAAAACAAACTGCAAGTCGGCATCGGCTTCCTTAAAAACGGAATAAAAACCTTTGAGAAGATTACGGTTATACTCTTCCAAACTTATTTTATTCTGAGTTTTTCCTACAGGAATATCCATATCCATGACATCCAACAATGGCTTATCGTATTCATCAATCAATACGACAGCCCTCATTCCTGTCTTCTGATGAGCTTTCCCCAACACTGCCTTAAAGCGGCTGCCTAAAGTCTCGGCCAACTCCTCACGTCCATAGATACGTTCTGCCATGGCAACAAACTCCTCCAAAACTTTGTCTAACGCATAAGGCTCTACAAAGTTTTGTCCACCAAAAGAGAGATGCAACACAGGATATTGCTTCCATTCCTTCTCCAACTTGTCGATGGCAAGGCCCTTGAACAACTTCTTCTTGCCCTCGAAATAACACTTCAGGGTAGATACGAGCAACGACTTTCCGAATCGTCTAGGACGACACAGAAAGTAAATTGTTCCATTATGAACCAAATCATAGACCAAGCCTGTCTTGTCCAGATAAACATAGCCATCCTCTATGATTCTTTCGAAGTCTTGTATTCCTATAGGATATTTCATATTGCAGCCTTTTTAATAAATTATGGTGCAAAGATACAATTTTATTTTCATATATCCTTGGTTTACCTGTCGTTATTTTGCATGAAAGATTCAAAGGAGGAAAAAACCTGCACAAAAGTTCACTTATTGTACCTTCCATCGAGTTGGCAAGAGCCTCATCGTCAACAAAGACTATATCTTCAAAGTAAATCCAGGACTTCAAAAGCTCATTCTGGCAAGCAGCAACCTATACGATGACATCCATATCAAGGCATCAAAAGAGGCGCCGAAGTGCCGACCACACCAGCACCAACGAATATCTGGGCAGTCTGGTGATGAACGGCAAGGAACTGGTTTCGGATGTTTCCCGTCTTGGCTATTGCGCGATGGCGAATGGCAACATCGTGCTGGGAATTTCGAGAAGCGACAAGGTAAAGGATTATGTAGAGGAACGGGGCGGCAGTTTCTTCCGCCAGTTTATTTTGGTATCAGATGGAGTATTACCAGCCAAGTTCCAACTTCACGGCAAGGTGGAGCTCCGTGCCTTGGATTATATTCAAGGCACGATAGAGTGCTGGAAAATTGAATTATCTCTCTTGATGAGTCATAATCATCCTCAAAGATTTCTTGCAATCCTCGCACAGCCCATGTTTCATGTAGAAGGTATTCTTGCCATGGGCATCCTGCATCAGGCACTTCGGGTCATTCTTCTTGCAATGCGGCAAGCCACGAGAATGCAGGAATTCATGGATTGTTACTTTCCATAAGTCATCCTTTTGTTTCAATCGGAAGGTTGAAACCACACAGGCGTCACCTGGCCGGAAACTCAATCCCATGATTCCATAGTTGTATTGTCCATGAATAGAAGTAGAGATGTCTCGATGCGTCAAACCAATCGTTACGATTTCATCATTACCTCCATGCTCTTCATGCAACATTTTCAGGATTCCCCCAGCCCAATACCTGTTTCTTGGTTTGTAGAGACATGAGGCAGGTATTTCTCTCTTGTCTCCAACAAACACAGATGCCTCCACCCAAGCCTTTGGTTTCATATAGAGAATGATACCCAATTGCTTCACGAGTTCTTCTCTCAACTGTTCTGCCTCCTGATGTGAGAAATTTCCCAAAGGCTTTAACTCTATGACATAACCCAATGGAGGATCAGCAGGGAGAGTGTCTCCCATTCCCTCATTGCCATGACTCTGATTTCCATTGGAACAACCTGCTAAAAACAGGATTGAGATTCCAGCTATAAACAGCAATAACTTCTTCATAGAATATTCTTTTTATTTGTATTTTGCATAAATCAATACCGGTCTTCTCCTAGAAGATTCCTTGTATATCTGCATCACTTTCTCTACGCAGCTCCTTGATACAGTAAAGCAACCACGGCTCTCTGTTCCCAGCGGAATATACTTCTTTTCACCGGAGAATCTTGTCACCTTGCCAGCAGAATGAATCAGGATGCCACGGGCTTCTGCCAGATAATTGCTCTCGTCGAGCCCCCGAAGGCGAACGCAGTTCTTGAACTTCATTCCCCCTTTTCCTATCATGACATATCTTCCAAGACTCGTGCATCCGCTTCCAGGGTTATTACTGAACTTTGGTTGGGCTGCTGTATTTCCCTTACCACTTCCATGCATGCAATAGCTGCTCATCACCCTTTTGCCACGTTGCAAGTCATATATAAAGAACCTCTTCTTGCCAGATGGTTTGGAGAAATCCACGAGGATATAGTAATCCGTACTGTATCCTCGTCTGTCGCAATAATCCCTTACTTGCGTCAGGTTCTCACAATCCACCTGATGATACCACTCTTTTGCATCCATCGTATTCTTAAAAAACGGCTTCGTAAACCTATTATAAATAGGTGGAACGAAAAGAACACCGATAACAAGCAGAACCAGTATTCCCAATATAATCAATAACTTCTTCATAATCTTCAAACATATAATTCAAAAAACATAGGCTTTTCTATTCCCTGACGCAAGTCAGATTCATCTCCTGTTTGAGAAACTCGATAATCTCATTGCGCCTGTTTACCAAAACATAATGGTTTTCTTCTGGAACAAAGAACAGCCCTGTATGGACTCCCATCTTGCTGAGTCTGCTTGCCTGACTTGGCATCAAAAGTGAAGAATGATCCTGACCGCCACCAATCAGATTGATTCTACATGGCACCTTCCTCAATCCTCCAAGATTACAGGAGATAGATGTCAAACTCTTGAAATCCTTGGCATGTGATGAGTGCATGGTTGCCACTATCGCACTACCTCCATTTGAAAGCCCCATCAGGTGAATCTGACGATGGTCGAGATGATAGCCCATTCGCTCCATGGAAGGTATATAATAGCTGAAAATCTCATTGATATCACGATTTGTGAAGATGCCACTCATACTGCGAGTACCGATGCTTAGCACGATACAGTTGTTCAGATCCTTCCAGATGCCCTGATAGAGTTGCCAGTTGCCCAGGTATCCATGACAGAATATCATCAGCGGATATTTGAACCCGTTCTCCTTGCTCCATCTTACATTCTCATCTCCCTTAGGTTCGGAGATATAAACAGCCCTGTCATTGGTTCCGAAAGCCTCATTGAAAGCCTGCACATAGACTCCTGACATCGGATTATCCATACCAAGATTGTCATACGGGGTAAAGAAGTTATGAATCTTACCATTGGCAATATCCTGATTGGCTTGTGCAATAAGAGTACCGCCAACGCCCATCATGCTGATTACAGGTCGGGCAATCATCAGGTTTCTAATGCCAAAGTTCACTATCTCTTCTTCAGGAATCAGGGTATTGATGAGATATTGGGTAAGCGGAGGGTGTTTGTTTTCACCATTCTTATCCAGATAAACGAGTCTCACCCTGTCATTTGAGTCGATGCGATAACGGGGCATTGCCATCCACAGGCATACGAAGAAGAGCATCCAATAAGGTTTCATTCCCCATTTCTGTGTCCATGCCGGAAGCATCTCAAAGATGTGCTTCTTCCATACCTGGAAGAGCAGCATCAGCATGATGGTCTTGTAAAACAGAGAGGCAAACAATGCCCAAGCCACTACGAGCAATACAGATATAATACATTTCTTAGTCATATATTCTTCTTTTGTATGTTGGGTTATTTCGATACAGGAAAACTTATCAGTTCATTGCTGGTCTTCTTGGCTAGTCGGTTGAACCATACAAGCAGAATAAAGTTCATTCCTATTAGTGCCACTCCCAGGAAGACAAAGAGGATGAGATAAACACTCTGGTAACTCATGTGCCATTGCATCCCCGTCATCTTCGTATAGTTGATGAGTGCTTTATGCTGAGTCAGAAAACTCTGCCCAATGAATGGGCTGATGAAATTGAACCAGTTGGCGAATATCAGGTATGCATATCCAAGAATGGAGGCTGTTCCTGATATGGTGAACACATCCAGGCCGAATTGCTTGTATCTCTTCCTCATGGGAATGAGAAGCAAGAGGCAGGATAGGATACACACCAGTCCCTGTAGGTATAAGCTCCATGCCACATTGGCAGTAGCATATGAAACTCCCAGGCTTTTGGCAATCATAGAAATGATGCCTGCGATTATATCATATAACATTTTCATTGTATATTGTTATTTTTACGTTGTTTCTAATGTTAGAAAATCATGGGTGCAATGATTTTATTTATTACTCAATGTTTTAGAGTGCCTTTGCACATCCATATATACCTTTAGCTGGCTAAAGGTAAACATTTCTGGAGCAAAAGTAGATAAAAATGAGCAGATAATGCTACATCCTATCTGTTGATTGTACCAAATGCCTGCTTCTGTGTATAAAATACATGTTCTAAAGTCTGTTCTATCTGTTTGTAGTATTTTGTAGATGAGTTCTCTTCATGTAACTTTTGAACAATTCTTTCAAATTCCGATAAATCATGCCGTTATCAGAGTCTTGTTACCATGGATTGATGAAAATTTGAATTTTTGCATTGTGAAGCGAAGAAGCATGAGGAGGTGCGATGGGGTAAAATCATGCGTATAGTTAGTGCACTAGCCGTGGTTACTGCAAAAGTTAAACCCATAGATGGACAGGTGTTTAGTGTAAAACATAGAAAGAGGCAGAAAGTTAACTCTCTGCCTCTGTGCTCTGTATTTACCCAATGCAGCTAAGAAAAAGAAAATCCATACTACACCCAAATCAGACTTCCCCAAAAACAGATGTTGTAAATCAAGGTGTTACAACACGAGTAGCAGCAATGTGTGTCAAAAAACATTCTTTTGTGCATAAACAGCTGGATCCAAAACCTGGTGATATCAGTTTTCTTTATTTTGTGTTTCAATTTCTTTGCTCAGCCATTTTTGAACAGCAAAAAAATCATCCAAAAGAGCCCTTAGGTATTCTTTCACGTGGGGTAAATCTTTTGGCAGTATACATTGGCGTTTGGAATGGAGAATGAATTTCTGTCCTTCTTCTTCTATGTAGTAAACAATGGTTGTTCCACTATAGTTGTTGATTGTGTTAACTGCCTTACGTACATTAGACATTTGTTCCAGATCATCCAATGGAACAACATACCACCCTGGATCCCAAATATTAATGAAGAAACTCTCGTTGGTGGCATCTATGATAAAATGTTCTCCCTGATATTTAAAATCCAAGCGATTCTCTTCCTCTTCTGAAACAAATACCTCACAGTTTAATTGCTTCAGCAGCTCTATGCACAAATCCTTGGTGTGTGGAGGTTCTTCCTGCTTTTCTTCTTGCTGTATGTCTGCAGAAGCCTCAGGTTGTGTACCACTATCTGTCTCTTGTTCAATAGGCTTTACTTTTCTTCGCGTAAAGAAGTAAGTACAAGCTATAATCACAATTGTTGAAATAATAGTCTCCAGATGCATTGTTTTTATTTGTTGTTCTTTTCCAATAATTGTTGAGAACTAAAAAGTAAGCAGTTTAAACTCATGCTCAGGAGCTTGTCTTAAAACTATGTGCGAATATAAGTTACTTTACTGAGTGCTTATCTACCCATTTCTGAGAGAACACAAAGTCTTTAGGTAAAATACTACTTTCTACAAATTCTTTAATTAGAGAAGCATGTGAAAGTGGGGAAGACAAATTATTTATGTCACAATTAGTATTATAATCAAGTAATACTATTGTCTTATTGTGTTCATTTAAATAAGTTAGATAATCAGTTTCCTCACGACAACACCATAGAAGCATGTATTCATAAGCAGGCTTATAAATACTGTCCCTTGCAGTAGCATAGTCTATTAGCTTTCCCCAAAACATGTGTCCCAAACACTTGCCAAAACGTCTACAGCTGCGCTTCAAATTACGCATAGTAGTATTAGTAAAGCAAGAAGTATCAACACCTGCATGCTCAAACACCTTCAGACCTTGCCACATACCTTCTACGGAAGCAGAATAGTATTTAAATGGTCTCTGCTCAGCTGAACCCAGATATGGATCTCCATCTTTAGGTTCTTTGTCAGAACCAAACACTGGAATGTGACCATGAGGATAGAATGGAGAGAGTGTTTTCAATGCACCCTTAGAAGTAACATCAAAAATTATTGCACCAGGATATTCTTTACGAATATTCTCTAACTTACATCTTTTGTTTTTAATAATTATCATAATCTGTTATTTTTGTAAAATATAAACATTTTAAACAGGTCCCACTTTTTAAAGCGGGCTCAGTTTTTTAAAAGAAAACATCCAAAACTTCCTCAAACACATCATTCGGACTTACTCTATTGAAGAGATTCATAGAGGTGTTGAGCTTCATCACATCAACTCCGCTTCCCATGATGTATTCGATGTCCTTACCCTTGTGGAGCAGGAGCGCCTTGCAGCATTCACGGAGTCTTTCACCCAGAATTTCATGTTCAATATAGGCTCTGGCTTCACCCTCGCCATCCAAACCATAGTAATTTGCATTGTAGCTATGACCGAGTCCCTTCTGTTGTGGAAAGATATACCATATCCAATGGCTTTGTTTTCTTCCTTCCTTCAGTTCTCTCAAAGCCTGGGTATAGGCAAACTCCTGAGCATCCAGGAAACGTAAGAGATCATAGTGTGGCTGCTGAACCTTTGGCCATCCGATAATGTCCCAGAACTCAGAAGGAAGGCACACATTCTCAAGATCGTAACATCTTTCAAACAGAGGAGCCATTTCTTCTGGAGAATATCCGGCGATACCGCAACCAATCAATGTCACAAAGAAAGTCTTGTCAGGATGATTCTTGGCAAACTCAATGAAATCATCCACATCCTTTTTCATAGCTTCCATACCACTCATTGAATCGATGGCGTAACTCATTCCCTGCAAACCATGTCCCTGACCTCTGATGGCACCGAACTTCTCCAGGGCAGTCTTTGCCGCACCACCATCATGATATCCCATGGCGTTGGAGCCGAATACAAAGATTTCACCAGCGGCAAGACGGCTGATGAGATGAGGGGTAACGCGAGTCTCTGGATTATTAGGCGACTTATCCAGTTTAGCAAGCTCTTCTGCTTCCACCACAGGAACCATCTTCTTCCATTCCTCCAGGAACTCTTTCATGTCGTATTTTAGATTTTGGAGTTCAGAAGGCTTATATACGCCACTTTTCGCCACGTATTCTGCCACCTTTTTCTTCACCGTTGCCTCGGTCTTGAACTTTGCCATTTCCTTTGGATTCAACTTAAAGGTAAACGACTTATAGGTCTTCTTACCGTTGACCATTTCAAACTTGATAACTGAAATCTTTACTTCCTTACTCATTTTTATTATCTTTTAGTTATCTATTAATACCACTATCCCTTGAAAGGTAAACATAGCAGACTATTCTCTCCAGTTTATGAACGATGTTACTTCTGAGAGTTTGAGACATAAATTCGTTTCGGGTATTTACCAAGTATATTTCTTACAACATCAAATCCTTGATGGTTGTACCATTCATGAATCTGCTTAAATCTACCCTTTCTCCAATACCATGCAAATGTCCGGTTTCTGAATACTGCCAGATATTGCACTTTCCTCTGCCGTCGATAGAGGGTTGTCGGGAGTTATAATTGGCGATGAAGAGATAATAACGATTGAACTTCGCCCCCATCTCCTTATTATAGAAGTTCTCGTTGCTATAGATGACAGGATACTTGCCATAGTGTTTCTTCACCAAGTCAGCAAACACCTGTATGCTATCCTGCAGCTGTCGTCCCTTCCATCTTCCCTGGATGCCTTTCTCCTCCACATCCAATACAGGAATCAAGTCCTGCTCACTCTTCTTCACCATCTTTTGGAAATCCCGGAACTGAGCAGTTGCAGAAGAGCCGGCAGACATCAGATGATAAGATCCCACCTTCAACCCATATTTACGAGCCAGTCTGATATTTCGGCGATAATGTCGATCCACATATCCCTTTCCATGTGTAGCTCTGATATAAACGAACTTGATTCGTTTGTTCTTCGCTATTTCCTTCCACTTGATAACTCCATTGTGTTTCGAAACATCAATGCCATCATATCCACCATGCGTATAAGGTTGCCCTTTCAATCTATCAACGAACACATCAGAATAAGATGAAGCGATGCCCACCCATCGCTTCACCTTATATGGCGACACCACATACATGATTCCCAGACCAACACCAGCCAAAACGATCAGGCTGCCTAAGGAAACCAAAGTATATTTTAATCCTTTCTTCATTACATTTTATTTTTTAGTTGTTTTCAGGGGGACAAAGATAGTGAATTTATCCGAAACAGCATAGAAAGTTGGGGGATAAATGTATGAAATGGGGGGCTGAAAGTACGAAACTCAAATTCTTTAGGATTATTCATAAGAAAAGCGAAAAAACTTTGGTACTTTCAAATATTAATCGTAATTTTGCAACAAATTAGAGTAACCAAAATTAAGGAGGATTACAATATGACTAAAATAATGTCAAACTCAAAAGAACCTGCAGTTACCTATCGTCACGATTATGCAACAGAGGCTCATAACGAATCCGGAGAATATCCTTTTATGACATCATGCAATAATGACGAGTTGGCGAATCATGTCTTAGCCCGTGAAGAAGAATATGCAAGAACAGGCTACGCCGTTGACTTTCTAGAAATGATGGCTGATTTCAAAAACGAATTCGAATGGTAAAGATACGAGTATTTTATCTTTTACCACTTCATCACCGCCATATTCCCATCAAAGTTACCCCACATTACGGGATGCTGACGATTCCCTGATGCTTCTACTACTCCTTGATGCACGAAATTATAGATTTCCTTAGCCGTGATAACTCTATCCTTGTTTGTATCAGCACCACCTCGCAAGCCACGTTCCAAAAACACAGTAAACAGGCTGTTATTGAAACCTGTCTGTCTCGGAGTTTCTAAGGATTTCTCCGTTGAACGGGAAGAAAGGAAGAACATCACATTCTCTTTAGAATAGTTAGTATTCCTCTTATTCGTATTTCTCATTTTCCCTGCGAAGCAAGCATCCACGAATATCATTTTCTGCTGAGCTTTACTCTGTCTCATAATGCTCAATATAGAAGAGTAATACAAGAATCCATCGTAACACACCAATCCATCAGGCACACCATGACCACTAAAGTATAGGATAATAACATCTGACGGCGAAGCCTTGGCAAATGTATTACGCATTGCTGTACATACCTTTTTGATAGTAACGTCTGAATTGACAAAGCAATCAACCGTAGCATTACCATTCTTGGTAAAGATACCCGATATGGTTTTGGCATCATTCGCACTTACCCGAAGGTCGTTCTGTGTACCTGGGTAGTCGGCGATGCCGACACTGACGACATAAGTTTTTGCTGGCAATGAGGATATTGCCAGCAAGAAGATAAAGAGGAAAGATAATAGTCGTTTCATGATTTTATTCTTTATACAACAACCAGCTAGCTGGATAAACACCGATGAGCTTTTCCTTCCAATAGATTGCATCACGAAGACTATCCGTAGTTCCCAATACCACTCTATAGTATGCACTTGTGCTAGAATATGCTATCGATGGATAATAACCTTTTTTCTTCAAATCAAGGTACATTCCAATTGCATTATTTCTGTTCATAAAATTACCGACCACAACACTGAATCTGTGCAAACATTGTCCACCAACAGTTTCAACATCTTCTTTTCGAACATCTTCTTTTGGCAATTATATTCAGAAGGTGCAGGCTGTAATAGACAACCATCAATGATACTTGGCAATTCTAGTTGCCGAGGCTCTTGGGATGTTCCAACAACATCCTCTTTTCTTTTTGACATTTCTCGTTTATTCTTTGCAGCAACTTTAGGGATTACAGCTTGTCGCCTTATGACTCTTTGTTGTGCAACACCATCTAAACAAGACATACACAGAAACGCCACCATCAACATTCTGAAATTACAAATGCGACTACCCATACTCAATTAAATTAAATCCATTTCAAAATCTACAATAATCTAAATTATTTACAAGATACTATTTCACAAGGCGAATTGGAAGCATATATCCAGAAAATACATTTTCAGAATCCAACTGTAAGTCATTCAAAGTAATATTTGCACAATTTCTTTGAAAATACTCCTCAGCCTTTAACCAAAAGAGTATTTCTTCTTTTCTTGCAAGGCAATCTTTAGCCTCATAAAGTCCAGTCTTTTCAAATGTAATTTTATTTCCATTTGGACCAAGACAAACAGCCCATTCATGCCAATAGTAAAAACCTCCCTCTGTCCAATTCTTTTCTGACATCTGCTCCCATTTACACTCATCCATCAATTCCTTGAATTGCTCGTTCGTTGGAATTTCATAATCAGTGCTGTTCTCTTGAGTCACATAAATTGCCTTGTCATTATCATCTTTAACATAGTCTGAAGACCATAATGTTCCACTCGGAAGTCCCAAGTCTACATACTCTATACCTTCCGCTATAGAAGCTTTGACTACCTTATTATAACCATCTTGATAGCCCGCATTGTAACCTGCCATATAAGCATCAGCAACAACCTTATTCAACGCTTCGGTAACCTTACCCTCAGCATATTCTTTGGCTTTATCGACCTTTTTCATACCTTTTAGCTTAAAACATCAATTTCTATTATCAATTTCCAAGTGTACGGTTTCTTTTTTGCATTGAATGGTAACTTTTCGCACAAGAACAGGCACTAAGTCAAACATCAAAAATACAAGTAGAAACAGACCTACATTTGTCTCTAAAAGAGACTTGATGTTTTGTAACATAATTCAACTATTATTGATTTCAAACTACATTACTCATAATTTATCACTTTGATTTTAATTCTTTTAAATGCGTTATAACATCTGGATGATGCAATCCAGACTTAGTATCCTTTTCATACCAAAAGATTGCCTTATCTATATTTGTCTCTGTTCCCAATCCATATTCATAACAAAGTCCCAAGAACCTATAAGCAAAAACTGCATTTATCTTTGCGGCATCAGATAGGAACTTGTAAGCAAGAGTATAGTCTTGCCTTACTCCATCACCTTGAAAATACATGATTCCAAGAAAAGCCATTGCATAACCATTTTTCCTCAAAGCCGCACGACTAAAATAGCGAGCAGCTTCTTTCTTATCCACTTCAATACCTTTTCCATTATAATAACATAGACCAACCTCAAATTCCCCCATATCATTACCATTCTCAGCTGATTTCAAAAAATAATCAAATGCTAATTGGCTATTTAGTTCTACTCCCCATCCTAAATTATAACATTCTCCAACCCAAAATATAGCATCTGGGAAGCCATTATTAGCAGCTTTCAAATATAAACTAAAGGCTTTATATTTATCCTCTACAACATCTTCTCCTTTAAAATATTTATTTCCAAGTTCATAAAGAGCTTCTGAATCGTTATTGTCTGCTGCAAGTTCAAAATATTTGATACTCTTATTTTTATCCACAATTACTCCATCTCCATTAGCATATATAAACCCCATCGCACACTGCGCTACTGCATTACCCTTATCTGCCGCTTGTTTATACAATGTTGCAGCCTTACACCTATCCTGCCCAATGCCGAAACCATTTAAATAGCTCCATGCCAAATATACTGTAGCCTCAACATTTCCTTTCAAATGAGCTTTTTGGAAATACTTAAATGCTAACATATCATTTTTATCTATGCCCAAGCCATCAACATAACATGAGCCCAATTTGCATTGAGCATCAGGCAATCCTTTGTCTGCCGCCATTTTTAAGTATTTTGCAGCCAAAGAATAATTCTGGGCTACACTCTGTCCATAATAGTAGAGATAGCCTAACGCAAACTGTGCTTTTACATCTCCCTGTTTTGTTGCAGCATTCAACAATTTCTGGCTATAAACATTATAATCTATTCCTGGTACATATTTTACCACTTTCACTGTTTTTCCCCATGTCTGAGTAAATTTTTCCTGCAAATGAGGTGGCTCTATGGGGCGCATAACTGGCTGTCTTGACAAAGGCTGTATTTGAGCCTTCGCCAAGAATGTCATAGAGACAAACAAACATAGCAATAAAATCTTTCTCATTATTTTACATTTATTTTATTCAACATATCAATAGAACGTTTATCTCCCAATGATGCTCCTTGCTTAAAAAGTTCCACTGCGTTCTTCTTATCTAGTTGGCTAGGATTATTATTACACAAAGACCCACATGAATACAACAAGTAACCTAAAGTTCCCATACAATATGAATCATGCCACTTCTCAACACCAAGTTTTAACAATGGTATCGTTTCTGCTAATCTGTATTGATTTACTAAAAGAATATTTAGATTGCGTATGGCTTCAACTTGTCCTTTAGGACCTTTTTCAATAGCAAGCCTATAATACTTTTCAGCCAAATCTAACTTTCCTTCCACATGATATAAATGTCCTAAGTTGTAATAAGCCCATATGCTTGGAACATCAGCAGCTAACAATAAATACTTCTCTGCTAAATCTCGCTTTCCGAAGTCTGAGCAATAAGAGCCAAATTCTCCCATTGCTTCTGGAAGATATTGTTCAGCAGACTTTTTCAACCACTTCATACCTTCATTTACATCTTTGGAACGGTCAATTCCTTCCAAGTAACTCATACCTAATAAATATTGAGCCTCAGCTATATTATACTCTTTTGCGCCACACTCTATAATTACAGGGATGCATGCCCAACGGCCATTTAAACTTTCTTGATAATAATCTTTTATCGTTTCTTCAACATCCACAGTTACAGTTTTACCTCCCATAGAAAATGTACGCATTTTTGACTTTTTAACTTGACTAATCCCAGAAACTGAGCCTAACAAATCTTGCGATAGAACCATTTCTACACACATAAAACTCAATACCAATATAAATATCAAACGTTTCATATTATAACTATTTTAAATTATTCAATGCTTCAATTGCATGCTGTTCTCCTTGGACAGCAGCTTTTTGAAACCAGACTTTTGCTTTATATTTATCTACCTCACCAATAGAGCCATCAAGATAGCTTTCCCCAAGACAGTATTGAGCCAAAGCATTGCCTTGGTTAGCAGAACTAATAAAGTATCCCATTGCTTTCTTTACATCTTTAGGCGCAACATCATCACCACACATATAGTGAATTCCAAGACGAACTTGTGATTCTGCATACCCTTGCTCTGCAGACAAAGTATATCGCTTAAATGCCTCTTTAGGATTTCTTTCAACACCCAATCCCTCATCGTAACAAACCGCTAACCAATGATTACCTTCTAATGAACCATTATTTGCAGAATGTGTAAACCATTCAAGTGCCTTCTCTTCACTTTTAGCAACACCTCTACCATACAAATAATATTTGCCAACCGTTGCTTGAGCATCCGCATTCTTCAACATAGCACTACGCATAAAATAGTCAAAAGCCTTTATAGGGTTCTTCTGAACATTTTGCCCAATATCATAAATCACTCCTAACCAATACAAAGCATAAGAATTATCCTCCTCAGCGGCTTTTTCCCAATAGTCTCTTGCTAAAGTATAGTTTATCGAAGTTCCCATTCCTAAATAGAAATCACGTCCTAGTGCAAAGTAAGCTTTCTTGAGTCCATTGTTGGCAGCCATTTGGATATATTTATGCCCTTCTTCCTTATCTGTTTTTATACCAACATTATCCATCTGTAGAATTATCCCCCACGTAAATTGAGCCGCTGGATACTCTTTATCTACAGCCTTTTTCAAATATCGCAAAGCCAAAGTCTCATTTTCAACTATACCCAAACCTTTTGCATACACATTTGATAATGCATACAGAGCACTTGCATTGCCTTTGTCGGCTTCTGCTTTCAAAGCTTCACTATACGTATCATAATCAATATTAGCCATATTCAAACGTTTGTCTGTTCGCTTATATACAGTTTTTGTATGAACATCGTTTGAACTCCAAGCAGAACGCAATGTTGGCTTTTCCTTTCTACGTACAATTTCTCCTCCTAATGATTGCGCTTGTGCTTCAAAAGCACAAAGTACAAACAAAGCCAGAACTACTTTTTTCATTTCTATATTCATATTTCACCCCTTCTTTTTACAGTTTTAAGAGAATCAACCATTTACGCTTTGGACTACAGCCTCGGAACAAGCCGTGCGAATCTCTCGCCCCTAATACCATATTCGATGTACATAAATAGTGATTCTCAATTATCATTTACTAAATAATGCTATAAAGCTCCAGTCTATCAACAAATTTGCACAATATTGTACATCGTAACCAACGAGTGGGTCCAAACAAATATTACAAAACAAGCAGATGACCAACTTTATAACTTCTTTAGCAAACTAAAGTTTCTAAGTCATAATAACTTATTTAAAATTTGACATTTTATAGAAGAGTCCGCACTTGCCTCCACTTTTCAACCTCCATATTAAACTCTTCAATTGACAGGATAATGGATTAGCCATTTTATCAGATTAATTTATTTCCAATAATTCTACATAAAGGAATAACTCATCAATCAATAACATCTTTGAGAGCTACATCATTCCCTATAATTCCAACTAATTCCAACATTAAATTTTCATCCAACGGCATAATTATACTTATGGCATTTATCCCTAAAGCCTCATTACGCTTTGCCATTAAAGATAATTTGGCATTCCATTTTTTATGTCCTAAGAGGTTATCGTATAATGCAGAGAAAGTATAAACCACATCATCACCTTTTCCTTGTACATTCATATTACTAAGCGTTGCACACGATAAGACTGTCTTGGACTGAGCATTTACGATGAACAAACGTGGACTTTTGCCAGATACATGCTCCAACACAAATAATACACTCATATCAATTTGTTGATGTTCAACATCTAACATTTGAATTTGATTACGTCTTACACTCAAAAATGCAGGAATGACAAGAACCTTGCCATTATTAGAAGGCTGCAACGTACTAACTTCACCTACATCAAATATAGGCAAGAGTACCTTCTTACTATTTTGCGCCATACCTCCAATCGTAAAAACAGACATAAGAATCACCAATAATCCTTTCAAAAGAAATTGCTTCTTCATAATTTTATTTATTTAATTCACTTAATATTTCATTTTTCCGTTCTATAAACAAAGGACGTGGATAAAGAGAATACGCTTCATCCAAATCTTTTACAGCATCAGCTAACACTAATTTCAAATCATAAGGTCGTTCTACTAACGCCTTACTTGCCTTTGCCATACCTCGCAAGCCCAATATATCAGCTTTTTCATTATGACGATTCTGGGGAACCAAAGACAATGCTTTATTTATATCCATCAACCCCTCATTAAACGAACGCAAATCAAAGAATTTGATGTCACCTCTTATAAAATATGATCTATAATAGTTCGGTGCCAATTCTATTGCACTTTCACAATCTAGTATAGCTCCTCCAACATCGTGAAGATGCCGTTTGATTTCAGCTCTTTCAATATAGCTCACAGGATCTGTACCATCCAATTCTATAGCATGATTAGAATAATCCAGAGCTTCCCTTAGGCGTTCTGGAACATTTTTATAATACTCAGACAAAATATACGCCAGCTGAGCATAAGCACCATTTCTATTCGAATCTATTTCTATGCACTTCTTCAAAACAAACACAATTTGTTCTAACACAGACCTATCCTCTACATTCATATCAGTATTTATCAAGAATTGGTTCCTTAAAAATGCAGAATAGTGCATATTATACTCATAGTTACCATAATTTACCATTTTACAAGCATTAGCTAAATCAGCTAAGCCTGCTTCTACGTCAAGTTTTCCGCGACATTGAAAAACGCCACGATAATATAATGCAAGATGATTAGTTGGATTTACCGACAATACATTACTCAACATTTTTACCGCTTTATAATATTCCCCACCTTCACCATAAGAATAAGCCTTTTTTACATCTGCAGTTTCCATTGGATTTGTAACCATTTCGCTTATTGGTAGATCAAGACTTCTACTTAACGCTTTGATATTGCTTACACTTATAGCATAAGAAACATTTAAACTACCATTTATCTTGTCTGTAAGGAGTCCAACGACTTCTCCTGTACCAATAACCACAGGTAAGCCTGAAGAATATTTCTCTATTGGCAATGTCGTTTGCAATACATCGCCATAACCTTGCAACTTAATCCTTTGTAGAAACAACCCAGTTTGCACTGTATTATTTGTTCTATATTGTTTTGGCATTCCAAAACTAAAGACAGCACTACCTTGCTCAATATTCTTAACAGCAAGTTTCAATGGTCGCACTTTATTTTTTACATTTACCTTAAATTTCACCAAATCAAGATTTGGGTTATAATCAAGAACCTGACTTATTTCGAATTGTTCACCTTTAGAAGTTTGAACATATCCCTTTACTGCACCTTGCAGAACATGGAAATTAGTTACTCCTACTCCTGATGAAGACAAGAAAAATCCTGTACCATGTGAAAAAGGAACTCCATTTTCATTCTCAGCTACCACAGAAAAGACAGCCTCCCTCAAATTAATATTAGAAGTGAATTTGGTTGTAGGCCTTTTACGTACCATTGTTATAGGATTAGTTTTCCTCGTTATTGTCGTTTGCTGACAATAACAAGGAGAAAAAGAAAACAATATTATTATCGTAAATAAATATCTCATTGCTAACATTTAAACATTCTGTAAAAAATTACCTTTTTTATCATACCAAGCACCTTTCTTTGGTTGACCATTACTATCAAATGTACCGATAAACTGTTCACCTGTTGTCTTTACAGTATATGTACCTTTCGAAAAATGGTTATCATAGAAAGAACCTGTGTATATATCACCATTTGGATAAATGAAAGTTGCATTATCCCCTTCCATTCTACCACGATTAAAAGGTCCCTTATACATTCTCCCATCACTAAAGGTAAGTTCACCATTATCATCACATGGATAAAATCTACCGGGATCAGGATTTGTTAGTACTGTTCCTGTATATTTTACCGTTTGATTAAAGAATACCTCTTCCTTATTCTCCACATAAACCCCATCAGAATCAGCAGTTGCTTCTCCAACAAAATAAGCAGAGTCTGAATCAGTACTAGCGACATTGGTATTTGCTGCTGTACGAGCAGATTGAGGTAAGAATAATATTGCTAAAATAACAAGCAACGCTATTACGAAACAAGCCATAAGTTTTAAATAGATATGACTATTAGAAGAATTCGTTTGCTCCTTTTCATTACACTTTTCTTGTTCATTGACCTCTGTTTCTACTTTTTCAGCCTTATCAGCCCACACAGTTTCTTCATCATCACTAACAGGATTAGCATAAGATTGATAAGGACTAAACGTTTTTGTCTCTTCATTGTTAGAAGTTGCAATAGAAGACTGTTGCGAGATACATCTTATCTCTCCAACATTCTTAGGTCTCTTCAATCTATTCACTTGCATCATCCAAACAACCAACTTCTTCATTTCCTCAGAGACATTAGGCATTGGGAGGCCAAGATGCTTGTCCTCTGTCTCGTCTTCAGAAAGGTCAGAAACTGATGGTGGGTCTTGATTGGTAAGTAACTTATACATAGTGGCACCAAGTGCATAGAAGTCTGTCCATGGACCGAACTTATCATAGCTCTGCGCCATCTGCTCACTAGGGGCATAACCATTCGTATAACTGATGCCCGTGCTCATTGTGGCACCACCTACCGTACTCTGCTGCTTACTTGCACCAAAGTCTATCAACTTGACTACATCATGACTATCCACCATAATATTGGCAGGCTTGATGTCAAGATGGAACATACCTTCGTTATGAATCGCCTCAAGACCGTCCAGTATCTGATTCAAGTAATTGCGAACCTCAGACTCTGCCAAAGGTGCATTGGTACGCTTCAAACGTGCAGATAGATTTTCTCCATCTACATAATCCATCACATAATACGCAGTACCATTCTCCTCAAAAAGGTCATAGACCTTGACAATATGAGGATTACTGAGACTACGGAGACGGCGAGCTTCTTTCTTGAACTTCTCTCGCTGCTGCTCAAAGCTATTGGTATTCTCGGCATTGCTTACACTAATAGTTGTACTATTACCATCACGCTGACACACACCTTTTACAAAGAACTCTTTGATGGCATAAGTCTCATCAAACTCGATGTTCTTTGCTAAATAGGTATTGCCGAAGCCACCAGATGATAAGTAGCTTTCTATCTTGTAAGTTCCGTGTAGGATGGTTCCTACTTGGAGCATATTTTGATTATTTAGTTCGTCCATTTTTTATTGTATCTTACTTTATTGAATCTGGTTTTGTTGTATCTGGCTTTGACTCTTGCTGGCTATTAAACTCTTTCACGGTCATCATAGAATCTTCATCAAGAGAATCAAGCAAAGCAGCCTCTGCTTTATGCTTGCTATAGTAGCCATATCCAAACATTCCTACAACAGCCAACACCACTATTGCCATGAAAGCAACAAACAGGAGTTTCTTTCTTTTCTGCCTATTCTCCATCTCAACGATTACACTATCAGGAACAGGCGGCGGTGTACCAGCAGGCTTTACGACTTCAACATCAGGAGAAGCAGTCAACTTTTCCACTTCAGGCTTGATATTCAAAGCATTACATTTCGCCGTAAGCTCTTCATTTACAAGACTCACATCAGCCTCGTCATGACTCACCTCTTTGATATGTACTATATAAGCAGAATGATTATCTTTATTATCTGAGGTTTCTGAAATCAGCATCTGTCGTTTTTCTTCATCACGAACATTCGCAGAGAAGACATCCAACAGCTCCTCATCCTCCATCTGTTCCAACATGCCGTCAGAACAAATATAGAAGTAATCACCTGGCTGAATATCAGAAATATGGATAACATCAGGTTTTGGATGATTTCTGTCTCCAGCTATCATCGCACGTGTGATGACATTTTTCTGTGGAAATGTCTTCATCTCCTCATAGGTCAACTCACCAGCCTGATAAAGATCATACACCAGGGAATGGTCACGACTCTTATATAATATGGTATGCGAAGATGGGCGGAGATGGTATATTCTACTATCTCCTATGTGGGCTGCCGTACATCCATTACTGTGAAAATACAGCAAAGTTAAAGTTGTTCCCATCTGACGGGAATCTCCCGCAATTGTCAGTTTATCCAGTTCTTCGTAGGCATACGCCAAAGCATCAGATAGCAACTTATCTTCCAAGCCTTCGGAAGCAACTGCATGCTGCAACAAAAACGAAGAAAGACTTTTGCAAATACTTTGGCTTGCCACCTCGCCATGCTCATGTCCACCCATACCATCACAGAGCAAAAACAAACGGTCATTCTCCGTTGCTTTGCCCTCTATTGGATAGATGCTATCTTCCTGGTTCGCCCTTTTACCCAACTCATGGATAGCTAAAGGCTGATATATCTTGATTCTCATTGTTAGCTTTATTTTTGATGATAAACAACGGTTGTGTTACCCATCTTGATGATACTTCCTTCTGTCAAGACGAGCTGGTCACCCTCGTTCAATAATTGTCCATTCACATAACTGGCATTTTTATTATGGTAGTTAGACACCACCACCCGAACCTTGTCCGTAGAAGCCTTAATTACCTGGATGACAAGATGCTGACGGCTCATATATCTATCATCAGTAGCTATCTGTACAGTTGCCTGCGAAGTAGTAGCCTTGCGGCCTATTACATTGTTGCCGAACCCTAACGGATACTTCTGACCACCATAGAGCAAATAACCGGGAGTAACTTCTTCTTTCTTGCCGGCAAGGATTGTTTCATCAGATTGAGAAGGAGAAGAGGAATGCCCCACGTAACGAGTTTCTCCATTATCCCGATTCACATACTGAGTCTCACCATTGCTGTTACCAACATATTCTGTTTCCCCAGAAGATTGCGGAGTTGCAGCATGTTGCTGTGAGAACATCACTCTCAGCTGAGCTTTACATTGAGGACAAGTAATCATCTTTACAGCTTCGTTTTGAGAATTTCTCACGTCAAGCAATACACCGCAACTCGGACATTTGATTCTTTTACTTTCCATTGCCACCATCTATTTTAATCAATGTTTATGCCATCTGAATATCAGCATCAGACATATAGTCTGGCATATCAGGAGCAACATCAGGATTCTCCAAGGATGCAGTTTGGAGATTTGGATCAGCAGAATCATCAACTCCGGCATCAGCGAAATCACTACCACTTGGAGTAATCACTTGTCCTGTATGCAAATCAACTGCTTCACCAACGTCAATACTTCCATTGCCATTGGCATCACAAATCGCAACATCAGGATTTCCATCTTGATCAAAATCTACCACACTCACTTCCTGACCATCCACGTCGAAAACACCCACTGTAGCCATGGAGCCATCAGCAAGCTGAACTTCACCCGCATTAACCAAATGAACATCTGCATTTTGGTCATCAGCCACCTGCACATCACTTGCCTGATGCAAATTTGCATCATTGTGAGCAACAGATACATCCTGGTCTGCATGAGAAGAATGAGATACCACAGCAACATCTTCAGTTTGATGAGGAGCAGCATTCATTTCTTCTGCACGTACTTCTGGCTTTACAGCCTGAGCATAGTCGTTCTTTTCTGCATCTGTCATGTTGTTCCACTCGTCCTCGGTATAAGTACTATAGATATTACCATGCCAATGGAAAGCGCCACCAGGACCAATTTCGGCTCTAGCGGCATCGAATGCCTCCTTAAAGCTCTGCTCATCATGACTCTCAGCTACCTTGATAGAGGCATTATCATTAGCTGCAGCAGCATCTTGCGATGGATTCTCCCCTTCCGGTTTTGTATCGGGAGTTTCTTCTGTATTTGCTGCAAAGGCATCTGTGGCATACATAGCACTTGCACCTAACAAAATACCAGCAGCTCCACTTACCGCTACTTTCTTCCAAGTTGCCTTATCAGCAGCGTTCTGAGTTTTATCTTTACTTTCCTGTCTTACTTCAGGATGTGTATTATCGAAATACAATGTTTCTTCATTCTGTGCCATAATCATACGTTTTAAAATTATAACTGGTGCAAATATAGTGAAATAATAAATAGATAGGTGCTAATTCTGTGCTCATTACACAAAACCTATCTTCTATTGTACAAAATCACTTTTTGATTTTAGCCCTGCAATAAGGACAAGCCTCATTCTGCATTAAAACTCCATAAGACAGAAAGCCCAGGAAGTGATGACAATGAGGACAAACATAATGCTGCTGAAACTCTTCTGTCAACTGCTTCTGCCTTAACGGTCCCTTAGAAGAATCCTTATATGCTTTTACAGTAAAGCCTACAGAAATCAAAATACCTAAGAGATACAAACCTATATAAAGAGGAGTCTCTCTAAATTCTGGGAAAATGATACTCAAAGCGATGGCTCCCATAGTAATCAAACCAGTAATGCCACGAAGAGAATTAAACTTGCGGTCAGCAATTTGCTGATCAAGTTTATGTTCATCATATTCTTCCCAAACACGCTGCAATGGACGAAAATCTACCATTTGAGGAACAAAACTCTTTATCCAATCCCAACTAACCAAAAATTTGCTTGGACCAAGTTCTATTTTATCCTTTTCCATGATAGTCTTTGCCATTATTTCCACTCCATTGACAAAAGTAACGTTCTGCGGTTTTAGATTCGTAATTCTATAAGAACCATCTGGATTAATGGTCAAGCTACAATGTTGACGGCTCACAGTCATAGGAACACTTCCAGCAACCCCAAAAGTCTTGGATTGCTGCCCCATCGTTATTCTCAATTGAGATGTACTAGCATCACGTCCAATGATTAATTCCATAAAATTCTTTGCTTGATTAGTTTATTTTTTAGTTATGAGTAAATCCTTCATTTGCTTCAAGGCTTCCTTAGAAATACCTAAAGCAAAAGCAAAATGCTCATAATCGGATAATATCAACTGTTGCTTTTGCGTATTGACCTGATAGATGTAGCTAGTGTTGATGATAAAGCGCTTACCCACTCGCATAAAAATACTCTTGCAATCTACAAGATGCTCGGCCAAATACTTCTCCATCTGAGTCAAATTCAGACAAACAACAGCCTTCAGCTTGTTAATAGTAACAATCTGTGTATAATTGCCATCTCCTTCGAAATAAACAATTTTGGAAACATCTAATCTTAAGAGTTCCGTCTTTGTATTGAATACGATAAATTGACTATCCATATTTACCATTTACATCGCAGACTTGTTCCCAGAAGTAGCTATCGGTCATTAAGTTTTCAATGAAAAAGCGTGGGACTATTGCTTATTACCGGATAGAGGTTGTGGAAGGACCCGTCAGCAAGTAATAATGCAATAGCCCACGCCATAGAGTATATTAACATCTTCTTCCATAGAGAAAAAGATACAATAATCCTTAGACGTGAGCATCATTGCCTATTTATCGTTAGCAGACTTTGAAACTTCCACATTTCTATCGCAAGATAACGTTCAATACGCTCATTCACTAGAGCCTTCATCGTGCCCGTTCTTTTCCGTTCACTCATAACTCTATTGCAAAAGTAAGAAATCTTTTTAATACCGCCAAACTTTTCCTCTATTATTTCTTCCAACAGGCTTACTTTTATGAAATTTCCACCAAAAAGGCATTGAAGTTTGCCACTGCTGAAAAAGATAATGCTTCCACATTTCAATCCATGACAACCTCAATGCCTATATCCTTAAACGGCTTTACAAATTAAAGTACACTTTACCGAAAGGCGCCGTGTTCGCCTTCCACTCAAAATTATTGGCTACAACCTCTCCGTCTAGGTTTCTAACCACCTTGCTAACGAGTGTATGTGTTCTCAACAAACTATCCAAAGGACCACCATAATAACCAACAACTGTCAATGATCTGCGTCCACCACTATACGTTTCTCTCACACGAATCTTGACTCTCACAACTTGATTGTTCTTAATATAATAAGCACCAACATCAGTATATTCCTCCGTAGGCTGAGGCATCTGCGGCATCTCCAAGCCAAATGATGGCACAGAATATTGCTGGGCAGGTGGATTTGTATATACTGGCTTATACTCTACAAACTGAGCATTTACACTCATTACACTTAGCATCATGGCTAAAATCAACATTACCTTCTTCATACCTTATTACATATTAAAGGGTTATACTTCATGTTCCTCGTTCCACGATTTTTTCTTTTCCATCGCTTCCCGATTACGAGTGCAAAAGTAAGAAGATTATTTCTATCAGCCAAATATCTAAACCTACCTTGTATGAAATGCCGTTCTCAATGTACCAAATGTCAAAGAGGAGGTGTCATAAGTCTAAATTACAGTTGGCGCATAACAGTTGACCTACGCATGCACATCACCTGTTGTGCAAGCGCATATCAGCTGCTATGCAAGCGCACAACAGCTGTTGTGCGACCGGAGATACTAACTAACTCAAAAACATATACTATCTTATCTAACAACTTATACTATGTTTTCCAACAACATATCAGTAACATTCCAACAAAAAAGGGTGAATCATTTACTTATGACACACCCTCTTTGCTAAATCAGACACACAACTGATCTTATCTTATAATATTATACTCAAACTCATAATCCCCATTCTTCTGCCATTCGGGAACATCTTCCCCATTTTCCATAAGGCCTTCAATATGAAACTCCAGACTTTCCTTTGCCTCCTTTTGCAAAACTTCAAAAGTTGGTGCTGTTAAAACCACCGCTCCTGGTACATTACTACCAAGAGAACCGCCATAATTTCTGTCGCACCACGCAACGTCAACAATAACCTTTTCCATCATGTACTACTTTAGATTTTCCAAATCTCCCCGTTCAAGACAGCTATTTCTTGCCAAGGTTTCTAGCTTTTCAACCATTTTACGTTTGGTTTCCTTAGAAGCATTCCAACGACGCAACGCTTCTTCTCTTGTTAACTTTGTTGTATTCATTCTTTATTCCTCCTTTTTTTAGTTCAAATTACAACTGCAAAGATACTACTTTCTATCTTAAACGCCAACGAAAATGAGAAAATCTTTTTTATCGTATTGCATAGATTCCATCCCGTTCAATTCTTGATTTAAAGAAAGGATTCATGTTTTTGTGAAAGTGATAATGGCAACACTAATGGCCAAATAAGCATCAAAACTGATGAAAAATGCTGCTTTATAGCTATTTTTTCTTCATTTCCTATTCTAATTCGTTTTTTTTTGTTAATTTTGCAACGAAAATACAATAAAGTCATATCCGTAAAAATACAGAAGATGGACAAAAAACATTTCGATATAGATTTCAGGGCAGCCACGCTAAAAGATTTTGAGGAGTGTATGGATTTAATAAATCAGGCACGACAGCAGATGGTAGAATCAGGACTACATCAATGGACTGGTGGCTATCCTTCTGAATCTGATATTTTGGCTGATATCAATAACGGAGTAGCGCAAGTACTTACTATTGATAAAAAGATTGCAGTTTATGGAGCTGTCATACTTAACGGGGAAGAAAAATATAATAGTATCCAGGGTACTTGGAAGACATATGGTAATTATTATGCCATTCATCGTTTGGCAACTTTACCCGAACTCCAAAGAGAAGGTTTTGCTCAGGTATTTATTAAAAAGGTAAAAGGACTTTGTGAAGTAGAATGCATTCCAAGTATCAAGGTAGATACCCATATCAAAAACCTGAAAATGGTGAAACTTCTATCATCGATGGGATTCTGCTATTGCGGAACTGTCGATTATGGTACCCGTGGCAAGCGAATTGCATTTGAATATGTTACGCTGAATGAAAAAGAAGAAAATATCTATTAAGAGATTTTAATGTCGTATTTCCAAAATATTGTTTCTTTTTTTGGCAATTAGAATTATTTGCAGTATCTTTGCATGAGATATGTTGTAGCTGGCTTTTGAAAGTTGATATTTCATTTTGTCCGCTTACTCCAATCTAAGTATGAAAGAAACAATTATGAAAGAAGAAAAAACGACTATGATGAAGCAGCTTGTTGAACAACTCAACAATGCTTCTCAAGCATATTATAATGGTGAGGCTGAACTGATGTCCGACTATGAGTGGGATTCCAAGTTCGACCAGCTGAAATTGTTGGAAGATGAAACTGGAATAGTTTTACCAGATTCTCCAACAAATAAAGTTTCTGAGGATTCTATTTCCGGCAAGAAAGAACCTCATGAATTTCCAGCCTTATCACTTGCCAAAACCAAAAGTGTTGCTGACCTTGAAAAATGGGCCAGCAGCAAACCGATTTGGATTTCATGGAAACTTGATGGACTTACGTTAGTTGCTACTTATGATGATGGGAAACTTACCAAAATCGTAACTCGTGGTGATGGGCATATTGGTACGAATATTACTCATCTTGCCCCTGCCATCAAGGGAGTATTGCCTAAGATTTCTGAAAAAGGGCATTTGGTAATCCGTGGAGAGGCTGTAATTTCCTATGAGGATTTCAATAATTTTCTTTTAGAGACAGAAAGTGATTATGCCAATCCGCGTAATCTTGCGTCTGGATCTCTGACGCTTAAGGATGTGGATGAAGTTAAACTCCGCCATATCCAGTGGATTCCTTTCACTTTAGTATATTCCGATCAGGAAATTCTGTCATGGGGGCAAAGAATGGATTATTTAGAAAAGCTTGGCTTTCAGACGGTGGAACATCGATTCATAGATAATCCTACCTCTGTGAATATTCAGGAGAAAATTGATGAGTTTACCCAGAAAGTTACCCATAAGAAGCAACCATTTCCGGTGGATGGACTGGTTATTACTTATGATGATACCCAGTATGCTTCTACTGGTTCTGTTACTGGTCATCATGCGACAAGAGCCGGTTATGCTTTCAAATGGCAGGATGAATATGCAGAGACGGTTTTGGATCATATAGAATGGTCATGTGCTGCCAGTACGATTTCACCTGTTGCAGTTTTTCAACCAGTAGAGTTGGAAGGCACTACCGTTCAGCGTGCTTCGCTCTGTAATATCAGCGAATGTGAACGCTTGGGTATTGGAGATGCGGGTACGAAATTACAGGTAATCAAGGCCAATAAGATTATTCCTAAAGTCATCAAAATAACTGAAAAAGTGGGCGTTCTGAATATTCCTGATAAATGTCCTGTTTGTGGTGCTGAGGCTCATGTGGTTTTGAGTGAATCGGGGACTAAGAAATTACATTGCAGCAATGCTGACTGTACTGCTAAACAGTTGAAGAAGTTTGCCCGCTTTGTAAGCAAAGATGGAATCAATATAGACGGAATTTCAGAACAAACGGTTTCCACTTTTATCAATCATGGATGGATCAGGGATTATGCTGATTTCTATCACTTGAAAGATTTTGCCTACCAGATTACGAGTCTGGATGGATTTGGTAAGAAATCGGTCAGTAAGTTGTTGGAAAGTATCGAAAAAAGTCGAAATACTGACAGCAGGCATCTGCTGTATGCTCTGAGTATTCCTCTATGCGGGTTTGATGTTGCCAAACGTCTTTTGAGTAAATATACTTTTAAGGAATTGATGGAAACTGCTAAGACTTCGCTTTTTGATGATGTATTTGCAAGTATAGATGGTATTGGGCCTGAAAAAAGTGCCAGGTTCGTAAACTGGTTCAAAGATGATAAAAACTATCTTAAGGTTTCAAACCTACTGAAGGAACTTGATGTCAAAGAGGTAGAAGTTGCGGAAGTGGGTACGAAATGTGCAGGTCAGACTTTTGTGATAACAGGCGATGTGTATCATTATAAAAACCGAAACGAACTGAAGGCTTATATAGAAAGTCAAGGTGGTAAGGTAACTGGTAGTGTGAGTAAAAGCACAACATACCTTATAAATAATGATGCAGAGTCTCAAAGTTCTAAAAACAAGAAGGCCCATCAACTGGGGATTTCCATTATCACAGAGGAACAATTCAGAGAAAAATTCACTTGAGATGACCAATCTTAATATATGATGATTCTTTCTTCATAAAAATGGATTTCATCTCATCTAAACTTAAATAAAGTATGTATATAGCAGTAGCAGGTAATATTGGAAGTGGTAAAACAACGCTTACTCAAATGTTATCAAAGCATTACGGATGGAAGAAATTTCTTGAACCCGTTGAGAAAAACCCTTACCTGGATGATTATTATAAAGATATTCCCAGATGGGTGCTCAATATGGAAATCTTCTATTTGAAGCAGCGCTTCAAAAATCTGTTGGAAATACAACAAAGTAACGAGACTATCATTCAAGACCGCAGTATCTTCGAGGGCGTGTATGTCTTTGTGGCTAACAATAGAAAAATGGGTTATATGGACGAGCGTGACTTTGATACTTATATGGGATTGTTTGATTCAATGATGTCTGTTGTAGAGCAACCGGAATTGATGATTTATCTTCGTTCTTCTGTACCGCATCTCGTCAAAAATATCCAAAAAAGAGGACGGGAATGTGAACAGAAAATTCCACTTGATTATCTTCAGGGGATCAATGCTCTCTACGAAGATTTTATATGGAATAAATACAAAGGAAAGGTGCTCATGATTGACGTTGACAACATGGATTTTGAGCATAATCCTAAAGAGTTTGGAGGCATCATTGATAAGATAGACGCAGAACTCTTTGGTCTTTTCTCTTCACGAGTAAACGAAAAAGATTAGTAAACAATTTAAACGTAAAGAAAATGCATATAGCAATTGCGGGCAATATCGGTAGTGGTAAAACGACGCTCACGAAATTACTGAGCAAAAGATATGGTTGGAAACCTAATTTCGAACCTGTTGATAATAATCCCTATCTGGCTGATTATTACAAGGATATGGAAAGATGGTCTTTCAACCTGCAGATCTATTTCTTGAATAAGAGATTTCATGATGTAGTAGAAATCTCCAAGTGTGATGATACGATTATTCAGGATAGAACTATCTTTGAAGATGCGAAGATTTTCGCTCCAAATCTTCATGATATCGGTATGATGAGTGACAGGGATTTTGAAAACTATACCGACCTCTTTGATCTTATGATCAGTCTGGTAAAACTTCCTGATCTCATGATTTATATCAGAAGTAGCATCCCTACTCTGGTGAGCCATATCGAGCGTCGTGGTAGAAACTTTGAAAAAAGTATTCGCATAGATTATCTTCAGGGATTGAATAACAGATATGAGAATTGGATCAAAAACTATAAGGGTAAATTGATTATTATAGATGGTGACCATCTTAATTTCGAGGAGAACCCTGAGGATTTCAGACAGATTACGGATCAGATAGATGCAGAACTGTTTGGTCTCTTCCCATTGGAATAACTTGGGAATCAATGGGTTTAAGTTTCTGATTGTAAATATATTATCAATAAGAATTAACAAATTGTCAACGTATGAAGCATTACAATATCGAAGAAGACATGAGGTATCTCCAACTTCTTTCACAATCGTTTCCTACGGTTGCGGAGGCGAGTACGGAGATTATCAATTTGCAGGCAATCCTTAATTTGCCTAAGGGTACGGAACATTTTCTGGCTGATATCCATGGTGAGTATGAAGCATTTATTCACGTGTTGAAGAATGCATCAGGAAACATTAAGCGAAAGGTAAATGAACTGTTCGGTAACACACTGAGGGAATCAGAGAAAAGAGAACTGTGTACGCTTATTTACTATCCGGCACAGAAACTTGAACTGGTAAAGCATAATGAGACGGATATTGACGACTGGTATCATATTACGCTTCATCAATTGGTTGCAGTATGCCGTGATGTTTCCAGCAAATATACTCGTTCAAAAGTAAGAAAGTCGCTTCCTGCAGATTTTTCATACATCATTCAGGAACTTCTTCATGAGCATACGGAAGATCATGATAAAACCGCTTATGTAAATGTTATTGTTGATACTATAATTTCTACAGGTAGAGCGGACGATTTCATCATCGCCATTGCTAATGTAATCCAGCGCTTGGCTATCGATTCGCTACATATATTGGGAGATATTTTCGATAGAGGTCCTGGCGCTCACATCATCATGGACACGATGAGGAAATATCATAGTTGGGACATGCAATGGGGTAATCACGACATTCTTTGGATGGGTGCTGCGGCAGGTAATGATGCTTGTATCTGTAATGTTATCAGATTGAGTTTAAGATATGGTAATTTACCAACTCTTGAGGAAGGATATGGAATCAATCTTGTTCCTTTGGCTACGTTTGCCATGGAGACTTACAAGAATGATCCATGTACGGAGTTTATTCCTAAAACAAGTGGTGGCGCTTCTCAGTTAGATGAAAAAACTTTGCGATTAACGGCCCAGATGCATAAGGCCATTGCGGTAATTCAGTTTAAGGTGGAGAGTCAGATTATTGCCAAGCATCCTGAATGGAAAATGAATGACAGATGTCTCTTTGAACATGTTGATTATCAGAATGGTACGATTGAACTTCAAGGGAAAACGTACAAGATGAGTTCTTGCTCCTTCCCTACTATCAATCCTGCTGCCCCATCTGAATTATCACCGGAGGAAGAAATTCTCATCAGCAAATTGCATCATTCATTCTCTGTTTGCGAGAAGTTGCATAAGCATATCAGAGTGATGTTGCAACATGGTTGTATGTATGGAATTTATAATAATAATCTGTTGTTCCATGCATCTTGTCCTCTGAATGAAGATGGCTCTTTGAAGGAAGTGGAAATTTATCCTGGAAAGAAATATAGCGGTAGAGCCTTAATGCACCATACAGGTATGCAGATTCGTACTGCTTTCCAGCAGGATTCTGCGCCAGAGGAGCGTGACTATGCGATTGACTATTTCTTGTATCTGTGGTGTGGTCCAGACAGTCCTCTCTTTGACAAGAGTAAAATGGCTACATTTGAGCGATATTTTATTGCAGATAAGGAAACCCATGTTGAGGAAAAGGGATATTATTTCAAGCTTCGTGATGATGAAGAAGTGATAGACCATATTCTTGATGCATTCGGAGTGGTCGGTTCTAATAGACATATCATCAACGGACACGTGCCTGTAAGAACTCTGAAGGGTGAAAATCCTATCAAAGCCAATGGAAAACTGATGGTTATTGATGGTGGATTCTCTAAGGCTTATCATAATGAGACGGGTATAGCCGGTTATACGTTAGTCTATCACTCCAGAGGTTTCCAGCTTGTTCAGCATGAACCTTTTACAAGTACAGAAGATGCTATCCAGAGAGGTACGGACATTAAAAGTACCACCCAGATAGTAGAAATGTCTAATAGAAGAATGCTTGTGGCTGATACTGATATAGGTGTGGAACTTCGTAAGCAAATTGACGATCTGGAGGAATTACTCTATGCTTACAGACATGGATATATTAAAGAAAAAGAAAAGAAGCAATAATTTGTAATACAGCAAGTTATCCAACTTTAGTTAGAGAAATATTATAAGGCATTATTTGCTTGTAATATTTCTCTTTTTTTTGTTTTTAGCCCGATAACATCTTTTTGTTTTTTCATTTGAGTCTTGTAACTACTCAGGTAGGTTTGTCGTACTCCCCCATGCACAACTTCCCTCGTTGCA